>PVMK01127568.1_pt1 | contig 136799 bp, 122 predicted proteins | sample 1853481 | NCBI WGS metagenome assembly PVMK01 (sample SAMN08533507, study PRJNA380276) | Marine sediment metagenome, whole genome shotgun sequencing project.
GTACTGGCCGATTCCAGCGGCGGATGCACTTCGAGATACAGGCCGTCTTCGGCCCAGCCAAGTTTGTACGGCTGATTGATGACGTGCACCGGCGTATTAACGGCAATCCGCGAAAACAGCCAGTCGATGTCCTCGGGATACATCCGGATGCAACCGTGCGTAACACGCATGCCAATGCCAGCGGGCCGATTGGTCCCATGAATAAGATAACCCGGCATTGCAAGCCGTATAGCGTACTGGCCCAGCGGGTTGTCGGGACCGGGTGCAACCACCGCTGGCAGCGGGTCGCCTTCTGCCGCATGTTCGGCCCGCACCGATGCAGGCGGATACCAGGTAGGCCGAACCATCTTGCTAACGATATGCGTTTCGCCGATCGGAGTCTCCCAGTCGCGGCGCCCTATGCTAATCGGGAACGTAGCCACATATTCACGCTCGGCTGACCGGAAAAAATAATACAAGCGATATTCGGCAATGTTGATCACCATGCCGTTGCGAGCCGCGTTGGGCAATACGAAGCGCGATGGCAGCGCTACTACCTTGCCCGTTCCCGGCAACCACGGGTCCACGCCGGGGTTGGCGATAATCATATCGACATAACCCAGATTTTGACCGCGGGCGATATCGGAGAAGGTGTCCTCGTAACGTGTAATCACGATACGGTCTGCGCCGACGACATCGACTTCATCGGACGGTAGCGCGTGGACATCTGCCGAAAGCTTTGCGGGAACAAAACCCAGCAACACGGCCGCGACGACGCCGGCGAACGTGATCAGAGCCGTACGCCCACAAGCCCGCACGACCCATGCTGTCCCCTGCTGACCCGGTTTTTGTGGTAGGAGTGGCGGCAAACCGCTTCTTGTCATCCCTGGATACCTAAAACCGGCACAAGTATCGCATATGTGAGTCCGGTGATGAGTAATATCCCGAGAATATTGAGATACAAACCAGCGCGGCACATCTGCGGCACGCTAATCATTCCGGACCCAAACACAATCGCATTAGGCGGTGTGGCAACCGGCAGCATAAAAGCGCAACTGGCAGCTATTCCGGCCGGCAGTATCAAAATCAGCGGGTCGAGACCAAGACCGGTAGCGACGGCGTAAAGGATAGGAACCAGTGTTGCCGTCGTCGCTGTATTGCTGGTCAGCTCGGTAAGAGAAATCATCAGCCCGGTAACCAGCACGACGATCGCCCAGGTCGGCAGCGGCGCCAATGCAACCGCCCGGCTGCCCAGGAAAGCACTGAATCCACTAGCATCCAGCGCCGCCGCCAGACTCAGCCCGCCACCGAACAGGATCAACAATCCCCAGGGCAATTTGACCGCGGTCTCCCAGTCCATGACGAACCGGCGATGTTCGGAATCTGCAGGCAGTACAAACAGCAGCAACGCGCCCAGCACTGCAATTCCCGGGTCGGTCAGGCCCTCCAGCGGCCTGACACCGGCCACCTGCAGCTGATTCAACAGTGGCCTAAACACCCATGCCAGCGCGGTCGCAGCGAACACCATTAAAGTAAGCTTCTCGCCCCGTTGCATTGCTGGCAACTCAAGACTTTCCGCTTTCAGCAACTGAAATGCGCCGGGAATCGTGCGCTTAGAGACCGGATAGATGACCCGGGTCAGCAACAGCCAGACACACGGGACGAACACCAATACCAATGGCACACCGATCAGCATCCAGCGTGCAAAGCTGATTTCGATGCCGAGTTGATTCTGCAGGAAAGAAACGACAAACAGGTTCGGTGCGGTTCCAACAATTGTCCCAATGCCGCCAATGGAGGCGGCGTAGGCAATTCCAAGCAACAGACAGACTGGAAAATTTTGTCCCGTATCGTCTGCATTGCCGGGCTCGTTACTGTCGTTGTTGATTCGGGTTTGCAGCAGATCGATAACGCTGACGGCGACCGGTAGCAGCATAATTGTCGTGGCGGTATTGGTGACCCACATGCTCAACGCAGCTGCGATACCCATGAATGCACCGATAATCAGCCACGGACTGGTGCCGACGGCACGCAGCGCAGTCAGGGCCATGCGCCGGTGCAATCCCCAACGCTCCAGCGCCAGCGCAATGATAAAGCCGCCCAAGAACAGATAAATCAATTCGTGCCCATAAGGAGCGGCGGCTTGTTTGATCGTCGTCGCGCCCGACAGTGGAAATGCGGCCAGCGGCACCAGCGCAGTTGCATACAGCGGTATGGCTTCGGTCATCCACCACACCGCCATCCAGATACCAAAAGCGGCAATCGCCCGAGCCTGTCGCGATAGTTCGACAACGGCGCCCATTTCGTCGATGTACTGCTGTGGCAACGCCAGGAATACGACGGCGGCCAGCACAGGGCCGGCAACCAAGCCGATGCGTTTGGCGCGGCCGGTGGTGTGTTCAGCAAATGGGACCAAAGCGATAAGAAATCAACAAGCAAGGGACATGCGCAGTGTGAGCGGGCGGTATTGTCAATAGCGGATCAGCGCTGAACCCCAGGTCATTCCCCCGCCAAACGCTTCCAGCAACAAAACATCGCCACGTTTGACTCGACCGTCTTTTACAGCCACATCGAGCGCCATCGGCACGGATGCCGCCGACGTGTTGCCGTAGTCCTCGACGATCAACACAACCTTCTCCATTGGCATGCCAAGGCGCTTGGCGGTTGCCTGAATGATTCGATGGTTGGCCTGATGCGGTATCAGCCAATCGATCTCCGAGGTGTCCATATCATTGGCCGCGAGCGTCTCGTCAGCGATCGTTTCCAGGCTTCTCACGGCAACTTTGAATGTCTCATTACCCCGCATCTGGATATTCAGCGCCTTGTCCAAAGGCATATCGGGGCGCTTTGAGATGCCACCTGCGGTATTCAGAAGCGATTTGTAGCCGCCGTCTGCGCGCAGATGGGTCGAGATGACCCCCGGCTGCTGCGATGGCTGCAATACGACGGCGCCCGCACCGTCGCCAAACAGCACGCAGGTGGATCGATCCTCCCAGTCGGTAATGCGCGACAGGGTCTCGGCACCGATGACCAGGGCACATTGCGCCTGACCCGTTGCAACGAATCGATCGGCCACGCTCAGCGCATAGATGAACCCGCTGCACGCGGCTTCGATGCTGAACGCCGGGCAAACTGGAACACCAAGCTGGTCCTGAATCAAACAACCTACGTTGGGGAAAACCAGGTCCGGCGTGGTCGTACCTACGACCAGAAAATCGATGTCCGCCGGTGTAACGCCGGCGGCCTTCATTGCCTCCTCCGCCGCCTTGACCCCCAGGTCGGAAGTCATTTGATCATCTGCGGCAACCCGCCGACGCTCGATGCCGCTGCGGCTGCGAATCCATTCGTCCGTGGTGTCGACCATCTCCGCCAGCTCGGCGTTGGTCAGCACCCGTTCGGGAACGTACATACCGGTTCCTGCAATTCTGGAAAACATTATCCGGCTTGCTCTTCCAGCATCTTGCGGATCTGATCCGGCACGGCTTTTTCGACCTCAATCATTGCAGTTTGAATCGCTTGCTGAAATGCGACCTCGTCGGCGCTCCCGTGACTCTTGATGACGATACCGTTCAAACCAACCAGGCTGGCGCCATTGTAACGGCGCGGGTCAAGTTTTGCCGATAGTGATTTGAGAACCGGCCAGGAAATCATGCCCGCAAGCTTTCCATACAGTCCCGATTTGAACTCCTGCCGAAGATAATGGGTAATTAATTTGGAAGTGCCTTCAATCGATTTCAGGGCAACGTTTCCGCTGAAGCCATCACAGACCACAACATCGGCTTTCTGCTCAAAGATGTCGTCCCCTTCAACGAAGCCAACGTAGTTGAGCGCGCTTGCGCCCAAAAGTGCGGCGGCTTCTCGTACCGTATCATTGCCTTTGATGTCCTCGACACCAATGTTAAGCAAGCCGATCCGCGGGCGGGAAATATTTTCAATCTCGCTGGCCACGACCGAGCCCATGACCGCAAACTGATACAGGTTCTCTGGACTGCAGTTCGTGTTTGCCCCCAGATCAAGCATATGGGCGTGACCTTGTATCGTCGGCACCGCCGTCATGATGGCAGGGCGACTAATTCCCGGCAGAGTTTTCAGAACAAACCGCCCCGTCGCCATCAAGGCACCGGTATTTCCGGCACTTACACATGCGTCTGCTTCACCTCGGCGGACAAGGTCGATCGCAACGCGAAGAGACGAGTTCTTTTTCTTGCGGAGCGCATCAGCGGGAGATTCGTCCATACCCACGACTTCACGGGCGTCTACGATTCGGACCCTGGCCTTAATATCCTCGAAGCCCTGAAGCAGTGGTTCAATTTTCTCGATCTGTCCGACCAGGACCAGGCTTAGCTCGTCTCGTTGGCGAACCATTTTCAGCCCGGCGGGCACGCATACACTGGCGCCGAGATCGCCGCCCATGGCGTCGAGCGAAATTCTGACTGGATTAACCACAATATCGGCTGGTGTCCGTGGGCTCTGTGACCATAAGGTTTATTCGCACCGGTCGCTGGCTATTATCCACCGGCAGCGTAGGGCGTATCATGCGATGCTTTCGCAATCGGTGGGGCCGGCCTCCAGGCCGTTGGATCGTGCGAGTCGGGGCGGACTCTGGCACGTCAATGCAGATTGACTCTTAGGCGAAGAGCCTAATCGAGTTCTGGCTCTTCCGGGGATTCCAGGATCTTGCGGCCACGATAGTAACCATCCGGACTGACGTGATGGCGTCGGTGAGTTTCCCCGGTTTTGGGATCCACCGACACCGTCGGTCGCTTAACGCTATGATGCGAGCGACGCATTCCCCGCCGGGATGGTGTCGTTCGATTCTTTTGCACTGCCATGCTAAATCTCCATTAATTAGTCATTTTTCCGGCGGATCCACTTTTCCAATTAAAACTGCTAATTCGGAAAAGGGCCTGTTCTCTGCCTCCGCTGCGGGGCTATCAGCGGCCTGCTCATAAACTGCCACAAGGTCGCCGCAATCCTTGCTCTGATCATGAATCGGGGCCAGCGGCATCGCACTCAGAATTTCATCCTCGATAACCGTGGCTAGCTGCAATCCGTGTTCGTCAACCAGTACCGTGTCAATAGTATCTTCGATTTCATCCAACTGGGCATCGCCGGCCCGTACCTGCAACTCGAACGCGTTGTCCACGCTCCAAGTCAGTGCCTCCAGGCAACGCTGACATTCGAGTTCTATAGTGCCGTTAACCGCAACTTTGATTCCGGGGACATTGGCGCCCAGCTTGTTAAATTCAACCCGCACATCCAGTTTCTCTGGAGTGTCACCGCCGTTCCCATGCGATAAGCGCGCCAGGCGTGGCAGGTCTGCAACTGCAAGCGTCTCGTTCAGGGTCACGCCCCGGGCGATGAAATCGTGGAGCTGCGCAACCCCGATGTACTCGGCGAGCATAACCGGTCTATGATAGATGTCGTGAAAAGTCCTGTCAAAATCACCGCTGATTCCCGGCTATCACGGCAGCTGTCAGTTCCCGGAATTGCGGAGGCTGCAGCCGTTCCGCCAACTCCAGATCGCGATGGCTGAATCACCCCACAGGATCGTATTAGCGTCCCGCTCCCCATATCGCCGGAAATTGTTGCAAAAGCTGGTCCCGGCTTTCGATACGGTGGTCCCCGCTGTCGAGGAAGCGCCGGTAGATGGCGAAACTCCGGCACAGATGGCGCTGCGTCTATCGCAAGCGAAAGCGAAAGCAGTGGCTGCAATTCACTCGCACGCTACGGTCATCGGTGGGGACCAGGTTGCCTCCCTGGATAGTCGCGTTATCGGAAAACCGGGTGACCATGCGACAGCGGTACAGCAGCTAACTGATTGTTCGGCGCAGGCCGTCGAGTTTCATACCGGTGTCTGCGTAATTGCAGCCAACGGCTTCACGGAGTCGTACGTCGACAAATCGATCGTATTTTTCCGCCAACTGAGCGGTGACCTTATAGAGCGCTACCTGCGCAAAGAGCAGCCCTACGACTGTGCCGGCAGCTTCAAGGCCGAGCAGCTTGGTGTCATTTTGTTCGAGCGCATTGAAACCAGCGACCCGGCGGCAATACAGGGTTTACCGATGATCTGGCTGGCGGCTTGCCTGGGCCGCGCTGGAATTGAATTGCTTTAAGGATTCTGCTTAGCGCTTTTTTCCTTCTCTCCCTCAAGACGCGCAAGAGCGGCTTGCAGCTCGTCTTCCAGCGGTGATTCGACTGTGATTTCCATCTCGCGGCTTGGGCTTTGGAATTTCAATACTGTTGCATGCAGGAAAAGTCGCTCGAGCCCCAGTTTTTTCTCCAGTGAGTAGTCCTCACTGCCATAGCGACGATCACCAAGCACCGGGTGGCCGATGCTCTCCGTATGCACCCGAATTTGATGGGTACGGCCTGTCAGCAACTGAGCGTTGACCAATGTCGCTTGATCAAATCTGACTTGCGGTTCGATTCGCGTCATGGCTGACTTACCATCCTTATCTACCCGCACGTGACGCTCACCGCCTTTTCTATGTTCGGTATACAGCGGCGAATCGACAGTCCGCGGCCCGCCATTCCAGTGCCCGGCCAATAGCGCTATGTAGGTCTTGCCGACTTCGCCTTCACGAAACATCTGGTGCAACTTCCTGAGACTGCTGCGACGCTTAGCAACCAGCAAGCAGCCACTTGTGTCGCGATCCAGCCGATGCGCCAGCTCAAGACAGCTCGAATGCGGCATGGCTGCCCGGAGCAACTCGATCGCCCCAAAACTAATCCCGCTGCCGCCATGGACCGCCAAACCAGCGGGTTTGTCGAGAACCAGCAGATCATCGTCGTCATAAATGACACGTTCAGTAATCCACCGTGAGTCCGCTGGCCGTGGACGGGCGCGGGAACCCTTATCGAATAGGGCGATCGGGGGCACACGCACCACATCACCTGGTACGAGGCGATAGCCGGGTTTGGCGCGCCGTTTGTTGACCCGAACCTCGCCGCTGCGGATCATTCGATAGACGCGGGGCCTGGGCAATCCCTTGAGTTGGCTCAGCAGGAAATTGTCCAGTCGTCGCTGAGCAGAATCGCTATCGACTGTGATCTGCCTCACAGGTTGCATATTTTTATGGTCCGGCATTCGCAGACAGGCTCCTGAACTGGGGATCGGTGGATTGATGCGGGCCGCAGGCGCTGATATATTACCCCCTACACACTTAGGGTGTGTCGCGTATTGCGATACCGCAATCGTTGTCAATTTCGCCGCGGCCGCACGAGCGGTCGCCCATTTTTCGACCTGCAGAGCAGGTTGTCGATCGGCCACCTGGCTGACGGAGCAACAGCTTAATCACTAACCAATTGGACCGCCGAATGGGAGCAGTTTGTCACATAGAAACGGTTAACCCGAGCCTATCCAGGCGCCGGGATACGGTCGGTTCTCCGCACGAGAACCGGCCCAAAATCGACCTGTGCAAACACCCAAGGCCCGTTGCGCCAGGTGCCCCGGAAAGGAATTACTTAGGGGCTTATGAAAAGAATGCTTATCAATGCAACTCAGGAAGAGGAGTTGCGGGTAGCCATCGTCGATGGCCAGAAACTTCACGATCTTGATATCGAGTTAGCATCAAGAGAACAGAAAAAAGCGAATATCTACAAGGGTAAAATTACCCGCATCGAGCCGAGTCTCGATGCCGCTTTTGTAGATTACGGCGCGGAACGTCACGGCTTTCTGCCGCTGAAAGAAATATCCCGCGAGTACTTCGTGGAAGAGCCCAATTCGGGCGAACGAATCAACATCAAGAAAGTTCTCAATGAAGGTCAGGACATCGTTGTCCAGATCGACAAAGAGGAGCGCGGCAACAAGGGCGCAGCGCTCTCAACATTTATAAGTCTCGCCGGCCGATTCATCGTGCTGATGCCCAATAACCCCCGCGGGGGTGGCGTATCGCGACGAATCACCGGAGAGGAGCGTGACCAGGTTCGTGACGCTATTCGGGATATGGAGGTCGAGCGCGGTATGAGTGTCATCATTCGAACCGCCGGTATCGGACGGAGTCTCGAAGAACTTAACTGGGATCTCGACTACCTGAAGGGTATTTGGGAAAACATCAAAGAAGTTGTGCTATCCAAGGCTTCGCCGTTCCTGATCTTCCAGGACAGCAGTCCGATCGTGCGCGCGCTGCGTGACCACCTGGCCAAGGATATCGGTGAGATTCTTGTCGACGATGAGAGCATCTACGAGGAAGCGCGTCAGTTCATGGAACACGCGATGCCGCATAACCTTCCCAAGTTGCGACGGTATGAAGACGAGGTGCCACTGTTTACGCGATTCCAGATCGAAAGCCAGATCGAATCAGCGTACGCGCATAAAGTGAACCTGCCGTCCGGAGGCAGCCTGGTTATTGACCACACCGAGGCACTGGTATCAATCGATATCAATTCGGCTCGAGCGACCAAGGGCCAGGACATCGAAGCGACGGCCCTGACGACAAATCTGGAGGCTGCCGATGAAACGGCCCGCCAGTGCCGACTTCGCGACCTCGGTGGCTTGCTGGTCATCGATTTCATCGACATGGGACCACACCGGAACCAGCGTGATGTTGAGAATCGACTGCGTGACGCGGTGCGCGTTGATCGGGCTCGGGTGCAAATCGGCCGCATTTCCAGATTTGGGCTGCTCGAGATGTCCCGGCAACGGCTGCGGCCATCGCTGGGAGAATCTGCACATCAGGTCTGCCCGCGTTGCAACGGCTCTGGCAGCGTGCGCAGCGTCGATTCGCTCGCGCTGGCAATCCTGAGATTACTGGGAGAGGAAACCCGCAAGGAGCGAACCACCAAAGTCATCGCCGAGCTTCCTGTGGACGTTGCCACGTTCCTGTTGAATGAAAAGCGTGACTGGATCCAGCACATTGAGGAACGTGACGAAGTGCAGTTGTTGCTGGTCGCCAATCCGGCCCTGGAAACTCCGAATTACTCCATCCGCAGAGTCAGGGATGATCAAACTATCCTGCCCGAAAATACCGGCGCGAGCTATACGCTGCTATCGCAGGAAGAAAGCCTGGGCGAAGATGCCTTGGTTAAATCGACCAAGCCGAACAAGGAAACACCGGTAATCACGGACGTCGTGCCCAAAACGCCGGCTCCGAGACCGAAACCAACGCAAGCCAGGTCTAAGGCTAAATCAGCTCCGAAGGAAGGACTGCTGGCGCGCCTAGGATCGTGGCTGGGAAGCGGCAACGAGGCTGAAAAACCTGATGCCGATCCACCACCAGCCCAAGCGCGCAAAGCCCATTCCGGTGAACGCCGCAAGAGCCCCGGTGGGCAACGGCGCGGCCGCGGACGTCGGAGCAGAACCCGTCGCGATGACCGGCCACGTCAGGACAGCGGACCAAAATCTTCGGATCACCGAGCCGCCACGTCCAAATCAGCAAATCGCACGGCTGAAGCAGGTGACAACAGCGGGCAACCGCCTCGCCGGAAGCGGCGACGCCGGCGCCCATCGGAAGCTAACGCGAATCAGGCCGGCACGAAGAAAGGCGCTGTGGACGAGCCGGATCAGCGCGAGGCAACCGGCGCAGCGGCGTCGCAGGCGTCTGAGAAACCCGCTCGTGACGCTGCCCGCAAAGACAACCGCCCGGCAGACCTGCCCGAGCCATCGGCCGGTAATGCACAGGCCGAGGAGCCGCGCGAGAGCAACCGCGATACCCACGCGGATCGGCGCGATGACGACAAGCCAGCCCCGAGATCAGCTGGCCCAGCCAACAAGCCGGCAGAAAAACCGAGTGAATCGAGTGTGCCATCCGCATCTGAAGACCGGCCGGAGCCCGGCAATGAAGCAAGTCGCGGCCGCCGTCTGCCCTGGGAGACACCCGCGGGTGACACATCCGGTGAGAGTTACACGGTTTGGTCTTCCGGTCCGAGCGGCGGAGACGCTTCGCCGAACAAAGGGCCGGGACGCGATGACTGACAAGCAACGGCGTTGAACTAACGCCTCGGGGCCTTCGACTCGATCAGCTGCTCGAGTTCCCGCAGCAGTCCGCGCCCGGCATTTTCCAGCAAATCAAGTACCTGTTCGAATCCGGCCGGGCCGCCGTAGTACGGATCCGGCACGTTCCGGTTTGACGGCTGCTCGGCGAACTCCATCAGCAACCGAATCTTTGCGTGGTATTTTCCCGGACTTCGATCCTGTAGCGTCACGAGATTCAGTTCATCCATTGCCAGTATGTAGTCATAGAGCACGAAATCCTCGTCGTGAACAGTCCGGGCGCGCAGATCCGAGATTTCAACACCACGACGACTGGCGGCTTGGGTGGCGCGGCTGTCCGGCGGCTGGCCGACATGCCAGTCACCTGTTCCGGCTGAATCGAGTTCGATCGACAGATCTGCCGGGTGATCCTCCAGCATTTTCCGGAACACGCCATGCGCGGTCGGTGAGCGGCAAATGTTACCCATGCAAACAAACAGGACTCGGATCATTCTTAGCAGCTCCGTTGTCGTTTCAGCCGTTTGGACCGGTCACGTCGGCAGCCAATATTTCCTCCACTCGAATCAGGTCCGCTTCGGTGTCGACGTCCGGGCCGTGTTGTTCGGCTGCCAACTCAACGCGTATCTCCATGCCTAGCCACAGCGCCCTTAGCTGTTCTAGTTGTTCCAGACGCTCCAGTTCGCAGGGCTCTGCGCTGGTCAGCTGTTCCAACGCACTCGCCCGATAGGCATACAGCCCGATATGACGCCTGGCGACCGACCAGCCTGTATCCGGGCTCGCAGCGTGCAAGTCAGACGGAATCGCCGCGCGGCTAAAATACAATGCTCGCCCCGCTTCATCACATACGACCTTGACGATGTTCCGGTTGTGATACTGCTCCTTATCCGCTAAATCGACACACAAGGTGGCAATGTGGGCGGTGTCGTGTTTCTCAAGCAAAGCAGCGGCTTGGCGAATGCTTCCCGGAGGTATTAAAGGTGCGTCACCCTGGACGTTGACGATCGGCGCGCTGTCGGTCCACCCTCGTTTCCTGGCAACTTCGGCAACACGGTCCGTGCCGGACTGATGGTCGGCACTTGTTAATATCGTATCGGCACCGAACCGGCTGGCCGCTTCGACGACTCGTTGGTCATCAGTCGCGATGACGACGGCATCCGCACCGCTTGAAACCGCACGCGCGTAAACATGCTCCAGCAGCGGTTTACCCGCGATCGGTTTGAGGACCTTGCCCGGAAAACGTGTGGACGCATACCGGGCGGGAATGACGACTCGCATAGCAGCTCCACTCTAAAACCTTACCTGGCACCGGTGTTCACCGGATCAGGCCGATGATCAGTGTCGATCAACCGCCCGTGTTGGCCAGCCCGCAACCGGTCGATATCTGAGCGATCAACGCGGACTCCACGTCTTTCGAAACCATTTCCACACGGACCGGAACATACCACACGTCCTGGTCCGTCGATCCGGAGTATTTTATCGCGTCTTTTTCGGTCATCAGAACGATTCGGCGCTCCGCCGATTGCAAATCGGCCAGGGAAATTCGGCCATGATCCGGCACCGGTACCAGATCGGCATTTATTCCGGCGTTCTCGAGCATTTGAAGAAAGCGGGCCGGATTGCCAATGCCGGCAACCGCCCATACTTGCTGGCCAGCAATTTCCGTCAAAGGCCGGCTTTGGCGGCCATCCAGACTCGCCGCGCCATCAGAGACCAGGTTAAACCGGTACCCGGCAATGTCGTCCGTACCCTGGCCATTGATTAGCACGAGATCGACTTCGGCCAAGCGGTCAGCGGATTCCCGCAACGGCCCTGCCGGTAACAATCGACCATTTCCCAATCCGCGCTCGCCGTCGATCACCACGATTTCGAAGTCCCGGCCCAATCCATAGTGCTGCAGACCGTCATCGGCCAGAATGATGTCGGCACCCTGCTCTATCAGTATCCGGGCAGCGCGCGACCGATCTCGCGCGACACAGACGAGACAACCCGTGCGACGAGCGATAACTATTGGTTCATCGCCAACCTCGATGGGATCGCTCGCCGCCGTTACCAGGACACCGTTCTCCTGGCGACGACCCCCATAGCCCCGGCTGACGACCCCGGGCCGGTAACCGGCCCTCGTGAGCCAGTCAGCGAGCCAGATCACGACCGGCGTTTTGCCGGTCCCGCCGACGGTCAGATTGCCAACAACAATAACCGGCACTGGCAGTCGTTCTTGCCTGCGCAACCCGACTCGATAGGCCAATCTTCGTAACCAGGCGGCAGCCTGGAACAACCAGGACAGCGGCTGCAACAGCACAGCAAAAGGCGAACTGCCGTACCAAAAGGCTTCGACCCGCCGGCTCAGACTAGGCAGCATCATCCCTGAACTGCAGGCGGTAGAGCGCCGCGTAGTGACCGCCGGCCGCTAGCAGGTCCGCGTGGGTCCCGGTTTCAATGATTCGACCGTTGTCGATGACGAGAATCCGATCAACGTTTTCGACCGTCGACAGACGGTGGGCGATGACAAACGTGGTCCGGCTGGTCATCAGATTTTGCAAGGCCGCCTGAATATGACGTTCCGATTCCGTGTCCAGAGCCGATGTCGCCTCGTCCAGAATCAGGATCGGGGCATCCTTGAGCAATGCCCGTGCGATCGAGATTCGTTGGCGTTGCCCGCCCGATAGCAAAACGCCGCGATCGCCAACCGTGGTCTTCAAGCCGTCCGGTAGATCGCGCAGAAATTCATCAACATGCGCTGCCTGCACAGCCTGCTCTAATCGTCCAGCCGACACCTCACTCAAACTACCGTAGGCAATATTGTTGGCAATGGTATCGTTGAACAGCGTGACTTCCTGGCTAACCAAACTGATCTGCTGGCGGAGACCCTGCAGGGAATAGTCCTGAATCGGAACATCGTCGATCAATATCTGGCCGGAGTCAGGGGCATAGAATCGCGGCAATAACCCAACCAGCGTGGACTTTCCACTTCCGGATCGACCCACTATCGCCAGTGACTGTCCGGCCGGAACGCTTAGGTTGATGTCGCGAAGAACCGAGCCCTTATCAGCGGCGTAGGTGAAATTGACATCCCGATATTCGACCGTTCCTTTGATATTGGCCGGTGAAACGAGACCAGTATCAAGCTCGCTGTCGTAGTCAAGAATTTCGAAAATGCTCTCGCCCGCAGCCATTCCTCTTTGCACGCCGACGTTCAGATTCGTCAGGCGTTTCATCGGTGCCATCAGCAGCAGCATGGCAGCAAGAAATCCGTTTACCTGGTCCGTCTGAATGGAGATTTGATTGACAAAAAACACCACCCCTGCCACGCCGATCGCCGTCAGGAACACCGTTACCGCATCACCGCCCGATTTAGTCGTTATCAAGCGCATATTCATGCGACGGTTCATTTCGTTAGCGGTTCCAAATCTTCTGGCTTCATAATCCTGGCCATTGAAGATTTTGATGACCTTGTGCCCTTGCAGGGCTTCATCGGCAATCCGGGTGACACTACCCATAGACGACTGGATTCTCAGGCTGTGCTGCCTGAAAAGTCCACTAAGAAACCGGATCAACAGCGTGATCGGTGGTACCAGCAGCAAAATTACCAGTGACAAGGTTGGGCTCTGGAAAACCATGAATATGACCAGGCCGATGATCGTCAGGGTGTCACGTATAAGTACAAGAAGCACCGACGAAGCCGCCTCGGCAATCTGTTCTACGTTGAACGTCAGCCGCGACAACAAATCGCCCGTCGCGCTACGATCAAAGAAACTGGTCGGTAAACACAGATACTTCTCGAATACCTGACCACGCAAACGCTTGATCGTCTGCCTGGCAATCCACGCCATGCTGTAAGTTGACAAAAACTGGGAAACTCCACGCACGACAAACAGAACAAGGACACCGGCCGGCAACCAGCGCGCAATGAACTGCTCCCGCGGCGTCGTGTCTTCGCCGGCTGATACGACGCTGGTCAATAATTTGATCAAATATGCAAAACCGGTATCGCAAGCTGCGTAGACAATCATCGCGAATGCTGCGCCGGCAAACACCGGCCAGAATTGGGAGCTGGAACGCAACAAACGCCGGTAAACGGCAACCGTACTGGCCTTGGCAGCTGCTTGGGACATTTAGTCCGTACCGTCGTCAGAACTTACGGTCGCAATTCTGATTTCCACGTAGCCAAGCCTGCCTACGATGTCCATTGCGGTTACAACGGCCTGATGGCTTGCAAGGGCATCACCGCTGATAGTCACTTTTTGACCGGTTTGCGCTTCGCCTGCTTTACGAATCGCCGCCTCCAGCGTCTCCGGGCGATTGTCCAGCAGTGCTCCTCCGTTGACCAGGTAGGTACCTTGAGCGGTCACGGAAATTTCCAGCGCCTCGTCTTTCAACTGCGGTCCCGCAAAGGAACCGCTTTCAGGAAGGCGGATCGCGATTTGCGACTCCTTAACGAAACTGGTGGTGATCATGAAAAAAACCAGCAGCAGCAAGACCACATCTATTAGCGATGTCAGATTTATCTCAGGCTCGTCGCGGTCGGTACTACTCAGATTCATCTTGCTGCCCCAGACCGTCCAGATAGCGTTTGCGATGCAGGGCCTCCACCAATGTAATTGCTTCTTTCTCCATTTGAATCACTAGCCCTTCGACCCTGCCGCGCAGAAATCGGTAACCGATGAGTGCGGGAATCGCCACGGTCAGACCTGCCGCAGTGGTGATCAGCGCTTCGGATATCCCGCCCGCCAATACCGCAGGATTGCCCACGCCTTGAGTCGTAATCGCGGCAAAAACTTTGACCATGCCGATCACGGTTCCCAGAAGACCCAACAGAGGCGAAATTGCTGCAATGGTTCCCAGGGGCGTAAGGTATCTCTGCAAATCATGGACGACGTGGCGTCCGGTATCTTCGATACTCTCCTTCATGATTTCGCGATTACGGTGCCGGTTCATAAGCCCGGCCGCAAGAATCTGCCCCAAGGGCGAACTGTCATTGAGGGATTTGATGTGTTCGCGGTTCAGTTCGTCTTTGCTGACCCATTCCCAGACAGCTCTGGTCAGACGGTGCGGAAGAACGCGGCGCTGTTGCAGGGTCCAGAGACGCTCGAGAATGATCGCCGCTGCCATGACGGAACAGACGATGATCGGCAGCATCACCCAACCACCGGATTTTACGATTTCCAGCATAACTCGCCCGCTCGCCGCCTAACGCCGGGGCCAACTATACCCTGCGTATGACGACATTTCATCGGGTGGGCGTTAGCCCGGCGCAATGCGGAGTATTGTTCGGCTGGTCAATCCACGGTCGGCCCTCCATGTGGCGCTGTGCTCGCACCAGCTGCATGCTTCCGTCCAAACCCGACTCAAACACGAGAGCACCATCGGCTGCCGTCGTCAGCAAACAAGCTCCGCCGTTTTCCCAACGGTTCCGGATAGCCGGGTCAGGCAGGCCCCAGCGATTTTCGTAACCAGAGGAAAACACGACGAAACGGGGTTGCGTGGCTCTAACAAAAGCATTAGCCGACGAACTTCGGCTGCCGTGGTGCGGGGCAATGACTAGATCGACTGGAGGTACCAAGTGATGCTGCGTCAGCAATTCTTCAACCGGGCGTTCGATATCACCGGGAAGCAGAACACTCCCTTGCGGCCCTTTAACCAGGATCACACAGGATTGGTTGTTGTCGGACCATGCGCTGCTCCGATCAGGATGCAAAATCTCGAAGGTCACCGCATCCCAGACCCAATTCATTCCGGCATGGCATTCGCGAAAATCGTAGCCCGGCAGTGTGATTGCTTTGTAAGCGATTAGTCCGGCGGCAGGAAACGCCCCGAGAATACTTTGTGCACCGCCGCTGTGATCCGAGTCGGCATGCGAGATGACTACCGTGTCAAGGTGATTGACACCAAGCGCACGCAGTGCCGGCAGCACTGCCGAGCTAGCCGCGTCGCCGTTGCGATAAGCCGGGCCGGTATCGTAGAGCAAGCTGTGTCGCTGAGTCTGTATCAGTGCCGATAGGCCATGGCCAACATCAAAAATCGTTACCCGCAAACTCGGTGGCACCGAGGCGGTTTGATACCCCGTCAGTGCCGGCAGCACTAGCAAGCCTGCCAACCACCGTGCGGGAACCGGCGCCGGGGCAACCAAAATCGCTGCGCCAACAACTCCTAATGTCGCCGATATAGCGTTCAGGGATCCGGTTGACCAGACGGAGTAGTCGGTATACGCAAACGCCTGCAAAAATTGCAGAAAGATCTGCAGAATACCAGCCATGATGACGAGCAGCGGTTCACCGATTGACGGCATTAGGAGCAGTAAAACGATGCCGGTCAGGATGCCGGGCATGATCGCAATGGCGAATACCGGTATCGCCAACAGATTCACCAATGGCGCAATCCAGGCAAACTCGCCAAATAACGCCACGCTGAGTGGCGCGAGCCCGACGACCATCGCCAGCTGGGTACCAAACGCGCGCGCCAACCCCCGCAACAGACCGGCAAGCGGAAACGTCTGCGACGTTGGTTCCTCAAGCCTGGGCTCGTCCGGCCGGAATTGCGCGGTAGTGGCAAATAAAATGGCCACGGCCGTAAACGACATCCAGAAACCTGCCGACAACAGCCCGAATGGATCGATGCTGATGACCGCGATAGCCGCGACTGACAGGACGTCGGTTCCCCTCCAGTGCCGGCGCTGCCAGCTAATGGCCGCTAGTGCTGCGAACATGCAACAGGCACGCAGTGCTGGAATCGCGAAACCCGCCAATGCGGCGTAGCCCAGTGCGCCAAGCAGGCCCGCAATAATCCCCCAGCGCTGCGGTGAAGCCGGAACCCTCACATACAGCATCAGCTTCCCGAGACCGCGTCCCAGCAGCATGAGAAGCCCCGCTGCCAGCCCGATGTGTAGGCCGGAAATAGCCATCAAATGCGTCGTGCCAGTGCGCCTCAGCAACTCCCAATCTGCATTTGTCAATCGATGCCGGGCGCCAACGGTCAGTCCGATGACGAACGGGGCACCCGGCGCACCCGCCAGCGCGTTCTCAATTCGTTTCACTAATGCGGCGCGGATGGCGAGCAGGCGATCTTCCGGTACGACCGATGCATCGCGAGCATTGCTGGATGCGGGGCGGACATAGCCGGTGGCGCCGATGCGCTGTCGAAACAGCCATTTTTCAAACACGAAGCCACCCGGATTCATCAAACCGTGGGGTCGTTTGAGCCGCACCATCAGTTTCCGGCGTTCACCGGCCACGAGTAACTCGACGCTGTCGTACCAGCTCAGGTAAAGCTTGGACGGAACGCCCGGCTGCAACGGATCGTCTCGCACAGCAAACTGAAATCGCGTTACGGAATTTCGGGAACGGGGAAAATCCGAGACGATCCCTTCGACAATGATATCCTGCCGCGATAGTGTGGCTGGCAGTGTGTCGTTAACGGTTTGGTAGACTTGGAGCGAAACCGTGGCGTACACCAGCACCAGCAGGACCGCCCGGATGCCGCCGGCGCACCACGCCAACGCCCCGAAACTGAGAAAGGTATATGGATATACGATCGAATATGGCGATGTGGGTGTCAGCAGACCGAGCGCTGCAGCGATGATAACCAGGCAGGCCACGTGTAACATGCCCGGTGTTGGTACGGGAACTCGATGTTTACGATTGACCTGGAACCTCGCCGCACCACTCCGAGGACTCAGTCAGTAACAACCGAGCCGGAACCGCATTCTAGATAATGCCCAGACGATTCTTCACCCGCCTTTCTGTTCGATATAAACAGAAAGATCAACCGTGGTACCTGCGGCCCTTTCGATTTGTGCTGACTCACCCGGTGTATTTTTCGGCAAACCGAAAAAATGTCGCTGGAGGTCTTTGGTTGGGGCTGTTTATCGCTTTCATGCCAATACCGGGGCACATGATAGTGGCAATTATGGCGGCGCTTCTGCTCCGGGTGAATATGCCGGTGGCCGCGATGGCGGTGTGGGTCACCAACCCGCTAACGGTGGTTCCGATTTTCTATCTCGCCTACCGGCTGGGTTGTGCAATGATGAATATTCCCGCGCAGTCGTTGCCGGAAGAGGTCTCCTGGAATTGGATGACTACGGAATTCGTCGATGTTTGGAAACCGCTGTGGTTCGGCTCAATGATCCTGGCCACGTCGATCGCATCAGGCGCATACATACTCATCAACGTGTTCTGGCGCATGTCGACGGCGTATCGCTACCGAAAGAGACATTCGTTCCGTGGCGGTTCCGATAAGCTCGGGGTCGGGGAATCGGATTAGATACTTGACGTCACGAGCCGTCCATTCTCAAGCTCGAGAACGCGGTCCATCTGACCGGCGATGCCCATATCATGCGTCACCACCACCAGACTGGACCCCAACTCGCGGTTCGTCTGCAGCATCAGCTCGAGCACTTTCTGACCGGTGTTCCGGTCGAGGTTACCGGTTGGCTCGTCAGCAAGGACGGCGGCCGGCTCAGTAACCAGCGCGCGGGCCACGGCAGCGCGCTGCCTTTCGCCGCCGGACAATTCGCCCGGCCTGTGCGTCAGGCGATCCTGAAGTCCAACCCGGGTCAGTATCTCAATTGCCTGCGCACGAACCTCGTTCATCGGCATCCGGCGAATCAGCAATGGCATGGCAACATTTTCAAGTGCCGTGAACTCGGGCAGGAGGTGATGAAACTGATAAACGAAGCCGAGTGCACGGTTACGCAACTGGCCTCGCTCCGTTCCATTGAGCCCCGCAAGATCCTGCTCGAATACCATCACCGAGCCAGCAGTTGGCGTATCCAGACCGCCCAGCAGTTGCAACAAGGTGGTCTTCCCGGAGCCGGAGGCACCGATGATGGCGACACGTTCACCTGGCATGATTTCCATATCCACGCCTTTTAATACCTCGAGTGTACCGGTGCCTTCGTCGAAACTCTTGACCAGCCCATGGCAGGACAGCACCGAATTTCCTTCAAACTCGTCTGTGTCAATCACATCCGTTCCCAATGTGGTCAGGTCGATACGGCAACCATCAATCGTGGCGCAACGCTTTGGCCGGATCGGTCAAGGCACCGCGCCAAGCTGGATAGACGGTCGACACCAAAGCCAACAGGAAAGCGATGGTACAGATTTGACTGACGTCGGCCCATCGCACGCGTGTTGGCAACTCGCTGATAAAATAAATGTCTGGCGCAACGAGACGTATCTGCAATAAGCGCTCCAGCAATTCAACCAGGGTACCGAGATTCCAGGATACAACTACACCAAACACCAGACCGAGCGTCGTGCCGGCCGCACCAATCAAAATCCCCTGGGACATGAATATCCACAGAATATCGCGCGCGGCCGAACCCATTGAGCGCAGAATTGCGATATCCCCGCGCTTGTCCCGTACGACCATCACCAATGTAGACACAATATTGAACGCGGCGACGGCAACGACCAACAGCAGGATCACAAAGATGATCGACTTTGTCAGCTGAATTGAGCGGAAAAAATTAGCGTGCTTCCGGCTCCAGTCGGTCACATATACGCCGCCACCGAAGGTTCTGGCAATCTGCCTGACAATACCAGCGGCCTGTTGAGGATCCCGCAGCGCCAACCGAACCCCCGTGACTGCATCATCCAGGCGAAACAGTTTCGCGCCGTCGACAATGTTGATATAGGCAAGGCTGCGATCGAATTCATACATTCCGGCGAAAAATATCCCCACAACCTCGAACCGGCGCATGCGCGGCATGAAACCCGCAGGAGTAATGGCTCCTTTGGTGGTTAAAAGGATGATGCGGTCACCAATTCCGGCAGACAAGCGGTCAGCGAGTTCGCGGCCCAGCACAATGCCATATGATCCGGGCACCAGCGAACTCAGCGAGCCTTCGACTACCAACTCGCCGATGCCTGATGCAGCCAGTTCGGCGGCTGGTTCGATACCTCGCAACTGCACGCCGGCAATGCTGTCTGCCCCGACTGCCATGCCCTGCCCTTCGACAAATGGCGCAGTCGCAAAAACTTCCGGATTACCCTGAGCGATGTCGTTGAGCCCGCGCCAATCATCCAGACGCCCGTCAATGCCGCTGATAGATGCATGCGATACGACACTCAAGATCCGATTCCGTACCTCGTACTCGAAGCCACTCATCACAGACAAAACGATAATCAATACTGCTACAGCCAGGGCAATGCCAAGCACCGAGATCAGGGAAATAAATGACACGAAGCGATTCTTGTTCTGCGAACGCAGATATCGAAGCGCAATGGATAACTCGTAGAATCTAAGCATGACTTTGCCAGTGCCGTCCGTGCTACCACTCGCTACTCGTAGCGGAGAACTTCCGCGGGCTCCACACCCGCCGCACGGCGTGCCGGGTAGATTGTTGCCAAGGTAGTCATCAGCAAAACAATAACGGCCGTCCAGACTACATCCGATGTATGCAGATCGGCGGGGAGCTCGGTCAGATAGTAAAGGTCGGCAGGCATAAACTGAAAACCGAACCAGGACTCCAGCATGGGTGCCAATACGTCGATATTCAGCGCCATGACGACGCCAAGGACAATGCCCGAAACCCCACCGAGCCAACCGATGATGGTTCCCTGTAAGACAAAGATTCCGACGATATTTCCTGGCGAGTAACCCAACGTTCGCAATATTGCTATTCCAGCGCGCTTTTCGGTTACTACCATGACAAGTGTCGCAACGATATTAAATGCCGCAACGCCAACGATCAGCGAGAGCAGCAGTGTCATCATTGTTTTTTCAATTCTGATAGCCCGAAAATAACTGGCATTGTCCTGGGTCCAGTCACGGACATCCAGAATCTGGCCTCCCGTGTCAATGCGACCTTCAGCCCAGGCGCGAATTACCCGCGGTGCTGAAAAAATATTACCGGCCCGAACCCGAACCCCTGACACCCGGTCACCCAACTGCGCCAGTTCCGCGGCGTCGGACAGATGCACCAACGCGCGTACGGAGTCGTGATCTCGCAGGCCAAGCTCGAATCTTCCTGCCACGATGTAACGCCGCAGGCGGGATGTAACGCCGCCAGTCCGTCCCAGCGGCTGTGGCACCAGAACCGTCACACTGTCGCCGCGCGCCACCCCGAGCTGCAGCGCCAGCGATCGCCCCAGCAGGATCCGCAGTGACCCGGGCTCCAGGTCAGCGAAGCTGCCAACCTGCATGTGTTGTGCTACTTCCGACACCTCCGGCTCCAACGCCGGTGCTATGCCGGTGATAATTGCTCCTGCCAACACCCCGCCACTGGCCAGCATGCCTTCAATCTCAATGTAGGGAGCGGCACCATCGATTTCCGGGTCGGAACGCACGTCGCGAACGATGCTCTGCCAGTTCAATAGACCGCCCTTCGCGTAGATCGACGCGTGCGATGTCATGCTCAATAACCGACCGCGCAATTCGTTCTCGAATCCGTTCATCACGGACAGCACGACAATCAGTGCAGCGACGCCCAAGGTTACGCCAATGACTGACGTCAGCGCGACAAACGACACGAACCGACTGCCACTGCGTGCCTGCAGATAACGGAGGCCCACGAATAATGCGACTGGACGCCTCACGGCCGCTTCCGGAAACTTACCCGGCACCCCACCCGCCGGCCGGCCCCAGTCTGGAAAAAGGGATGTTCTCGTACACTATTTTTCTGGCGTTGTCCATAGAACTCGTTATGTATCGGCCCCGAAGCGGGTGTATAGTCGGGCGATTGTGTTGTGAGGAGGTTATCATGCTCAGGCGCAGCGTGTTTGCCATTCTATTGACGATTCTTGGCGCTCCGACAACAGTATTTTCGGACACCCTGCTGATAGACGAACTGGATAGCGCCCAGACATCCGCCTCGTCCCGCCCAGCGCGCGGCATGACCATGGACAAGGTTGCATCAACCTGGGGAGAACCGGTATCCCGAGTCAGCCCAGTCGGCGATCCGCCAATTGCTCGATGGGAATACAGCGACTTCGTTGTCTATTTCGAATATCAGAACGTCATACACTCGGTAGTGAAACCTTAAACCGAGTTCTGGGTGCGGAATTCCTGAACTGACAACGGCCTTCGTTGGCCAAGCGGTCGCTGCGGTCTTCCCCCATCAATCCGTCGCTATGGCATAATTCCGGCCCCGTCCCGCCAGCGCGCGCCCCTACCCACGACAAGACATGGGAGTGAACCCAGTACTGCTCTCCGAAGCAGCCTTGCCCGGCAGTCCAGGCGAGGTAACGCAGGTAGGCAAGGCATACGGCTGTGCGCCGGCATTGTTTATCTCCGAACTCACTGCAAATACCGCTGCGCCTTGTGTGGTACTCGTCCCATCCGTAGCTGCGGCCGAATCCCTGGCCGCTCAGCTGCAATTCTTCTCTGGTGAGAGTTCCGCGATCGATTTGTTTCCCGATCTGGAAACACTGCCATATGACAGCTTTAGCCCCCATCAGGACCTGCTTTCGAGGCGCCTGACTGTGCTGCGGGAACTTGCAAACGGTGACATAAAGAGTTTGCTGGTCGCCGTCCCCACGCTGTTTTACCGCTTGCCCCCGATAGATTACATACGGGGGCAAAGCATTGATCTCAGCGCAGGGCAGAAACTTTCGCTCGAACGGTTCCGCGAACAACTTACTGCCGCGGGTTATCAGCGAGTCAGTCAGGTCGAGCAACACGGTGAATACGCCGTCCGCGGTTCGCTAGTGGATGTGTTTCCCATGGGCTCGGAATTTCCAGCTCGTCTTGACTTTTTCGACGACAAACTTGAAACGATTCGCAGCTTCGACCCGGATACACAGATCTCGATCAACCGGCTCGATCACCTGGCGACATTGCCGGCGCGAGAATTCCCGCAAACAGAACAAGCGATTGCTGCTTTTCGGCGAAACTTCCGCACCCGCTTCGACGGCAATCCGAATGATTCCTCGATTTACCGCGAGGTGTCCGAGCGCAGGCTACCCGGCGGAATCGAGAATTATTTGCCGCTGTTCTTTGACAACACGGCGACCATCTGGGATTACCTGAACGAGGAAACCCTGATCGTCAGCATCGACGATAGCGAGGCGGCTTTAGCGAACAGCTGGCAACAGATCAGGCAACGGTATGAACAAGCCGGTCTGGATGCAGACCGGCCGGCACTGGAACCCGACGAACTGTTCTGCAATCCGGACATTCATGCTCAGATTCTCCGGAAACGCCGCCGACTCATTCTGTACAGCCACGAGATCCCTCCCGGTCCAACAGAAGGGAAGATTTCAAATCTGAACGTTGCCGCCGCCCCGCGTGTGCTGGTCAGCCACCGTGCCCCCCAACCGCTGCAGCGGCTGCTGGAATTCCTGGATGGGTATGACGGCCGGCTGTTAATGGTCACTGAGTCGCCGGGACGGCGCGAAATATTGTCGGACATGCTTGGCAATCGGCAGATTGGTATTACAACCGTAAACGGGTGGTCCGACTTCGTATCAGGCCAGCAGAAAATCGGTATTACCGTTGCGCCCTTAGACCAGGGCCTGTTAATCGCGAATCCTGAGCTGGGTGTGATTGCCGAGGAGGAGTTATTTGGCGACCGGCCGGTACGCCGCCGTCGTCGCCGTGTACGGGACCCGGAGGCCATACTGAACGACCTGACCGACTTGCACGCCGGGTCAGCAGTGGTACACGAAAACTACGGGGTCGGCCGATACAAAGGCTTGTCGCTGCTGTCAATCGATGGGCTTCCGACGGAATTTCTAACGCTGGAGTATGCAGGTGGGGACCTGTTGCACGTGCCCGTCAGCTCGCTGCACTTGGTGTCTCGTTACACCGGTGCCTCGCCCGAAAATGCACCATTGCATCGACTGGGCACGGATCAGTGGGCAAGGATTAGGCGAAAGGCCGCCGAAAAGATTCGCGATGTCGCAGCCGAACTACTGGAACTATATGCACAACGTGCAGCCAAGAGCGGCGAAAGTGCCAAGCTGGATCTGATCGAGTTTGAACAGTTTGCAGAAGGCTTTGCATTCGAGTTGACCGATGACCAGGCGCAAGCAATCGAGGATGTGATAGGCGATTTGACAGCGAACAAGACTATGGACCGGCTGATCTGTGGGGATGTAGGCTTTGGAAAGACCGAGGTAGCGCTTCGGGCCGCCTTTGCGGCCGTTGCCGATGGACGACAGGTGGCGCTGCTCGCACCGACCACCCTGCTGGCACAGCAACACTTCCAGACGTTTTGCGACAGGTTCGCCGATTGGCCCGTTAACGTGGAGGTGTTGTCACGCTTTCGCAGCGCCCGGGAATCGGCAACCGTGCTCGACGGCTTGAAAGAAGGAAAGGTCGACATTGTAATCGGCACCCACAAACTTCTGCAGCGCGACGTGGGCTTCAAGAATCTTGGTTTGATTATCGTTGATGAAGAGCACCGATTCGGTGTGCGCCAGAAAGAACGTTTGAAGAGCATGCGCTTCGCGGTTGATGTGCTAACGCTGACGGCCACTCCAATACCGCGCACACTGAACATGGCAATCGGAGGGCTCCGTGACCTGTCGTTGATTGCCACGCCGCCAGACTCGAGACTGTCGATTAAAACCTTTGTGACCGGCTGGAACCCGGCCGTTATTCGTGAGGCCCTACAACGCGAACTGAAGCGCGGCGGCCAGGTCTACTTCGTCCACAACCGCATCGAAGATATCGAAAAAATCGCAGAAATGGTCGCTGAGCTTGCTCCCGAAGCTGACATTCGCATTGCCCACGGACAGCTTCGCGAACGGGAGTTGGAGCAGATCATGGCTGACTTCTATCACCGCCGTTTTCATATACTGGTATGCACGGCGATTATCGAAAGCGGTCTGGACGTGCCCAGCGCCAATACCATTATCATCAACCGCGCGGACCGATTCGGGCTCGCACAGCTACATCAATTGCGCGGCCGGGTCGGGCGTTCGCATCACAAAGCCTACGCTTACCTGATCGCTCCGCCAAAGGCCGACATGACTCCGGACGCAGAAAAGCGCCTGGCCGCCATCGAATCCATGGAGGACCTGGGTGCCGGGTTTGTTCTGGCGACGCATGACCTTGAAATTCGAGGCGCCGGCGAACTACTCGGTGAGGAGCAAACCGGCGAAATTCAGGCGATCGGCTTCGCTCTGTATTCCGAGCTGCTTTCCCGCGCTGTGGACGCCATACGAAGTGGAACTATCCCGGACCTGGAAGCGTCTTCCGGGCACGGACCAGAGGTCAATCTGCATCTGCCGGCCCTGTTGCCGGAGGATTACCTTCCCGATGTTCATCTTCGGCTGATTCATTACAAGCGCATTGCTAACGCCGCTGACGCAGAGGCGCTTGCGGATCTGCAGATGGAACTGATTGATCGATTCGGGCCGCTGCCGCCTGCCGCTAAGAATCTTTTCCGCGTTACCCGAATCAAGCTATCCGCCGCGATACCGGGAATACGGAAAATTGAAGCCGACAGCTCCGGTGGTTCGATCGAGTTTGAAACTGAGCCACGAATCGATCCACGGTTCCTGGTAGAACTGGTACAGTCAGAGGATGACGTATTTTCACTGGACCGAAAACAGCGTCTGAGGTTTTCGCATCCGATGGGCGATGTCGAACAAAGACTCGATATCACTGAACAATTGATCGACCGACTGGCGGAGCATCTGAGCGATGAAGAATTACCCGCCAAATCAGCCTAGGTGCTGCTGGCCATGAGCAAACTTGCGATAGGTGTCGGGAGAACACTGATTGTGGCTTTTCAGGCATTCGGCGCGTTGTCAGTGCCGTCCAGCGCGCTGGCGCAGGAAACGGAAGCAAGTGACCTGCCAGCCGTGCCGATGTATCACGTGGAAGTGCTGATTTTCCGCCATCTCGATCAGAGCCGTACCAGCGAGGAAATCCACGCTCCTCTGGATCCCGGGTTGCCGTCCGACTTCGATCTCGACGGACTCACCGAAATCCCGGTTGCAACAACGCCAGGCGATACACCAAGCCGTGCGGCCAGTTCCGTAGAATTCCTGCTACTGGAACCGGTCCCTGCCGCACCCGAATTTCTACAGCTACTACCGGCGCAATTCAAACTGACCGAAACCTGGTACACGCTCAATGAAGTCGAGGCCTACGAGCCAGTCCTGCATATTGCGTGGCTGCAAGCCGCGCGCGCTGAGACCGAAGCAGTCCCATATGACCTCGTGCTTACCGCCGCGGACCCGGATGTCCTTACCGGCACCCTAACGCTGTACAAACAGAGGTTCCTGCATTTGGACGTTGATTTGACCATGCGGGACGCCGATGACCCGGCGGACAATTCGGCCAGCGGTTTCTGGAGCCGCTTCAGCTTTGTTTTGGACGATGAAACGGTCGTGTACCGGATAAATCAGTCACGACGCATTCGTGGCGACACCCTGCAGTATTTTGACCATCCCCAGTTCGGTGTGATTGCTGCCATCACCGAAGTGGTCATTGAAAAAGGAGACGGGCCGGAGACCGCTGCCGCAACGCCGTAAAACCGTTGCTAAGCCGAGCTTACGGTTGCAGTGCCTTCGTTGGACGAGGGGCTGGCCAGTTCGGATTCTGCACGCTGGATCAACCGCGAACACGATTCAGACCATGCCGGGACCTCGGCGGAGCTGCCGTAGGACACCGTGACAAACCGTGCCACTGCGGATCGGGGATGGTGGATTGCCAGGCTGCGAACCTTGGAGGCGACCCGCTCGGCCAGGTCGTTGGCCTTCTCAGTATCGGCGCTGCCAATCAGCACGACGAAGCAATCGTCCGAAAAACGCGCTGTAAGATCACCGGCCCGACGCAGGGTCCCGGTAATTGCATGTGCGACCTTGCGCAGGCAGGAATCAGCCGCATGACGCCCGAATATGTCGCGGTATTCCTGAAATGCGTCAACGCGAAAAACGACGATCCCGAGCTCGCGCTGCTCGCGCCGGGCCATCACCCAATCTCGCTGCAGCAGGTCCTCGAACGCCCGGCGTGTCAGGATACCCGTAGCCGCATCCCGCCCTTCAAGCTTGCGCAAATGCATTCGAGCATCGCGGATAACGCTGAGTAGCGATTCGCTGTGGCTACCGGTCTCGTTCGGATCCCTGGTCACCGCCCGTTGTTCCGTTCCCAGCCAATAGGCTGGTTTGCCGGGCTTGTCGTACAACGGCGCCAGGTCAATTTCTACCGTATCGCTCATCGCCAGCTGACTGCGACAGCGTAACTTCGCCGTGGTCCGTGGCACTGGCAGGTCCGGCAACTGATCTGCATCAGGCCAGTCGGTGTCGTCTTTCGAGCCGGAGGCAAGCACCCGCCAGGCCCGGCCAAGCAACTCGCCCGAGTCGAAGCCAGTCAGCGTTTCAAACGCCGGGTTGACATAAACGATGGGTCGTTGCGGGTCCCGGGCATCGACGATGATCGTCCCGAGGGGGTTCAATTCCAGCGCTTGCACAAGAATCTGTATATCTATATCTATCATATACTTGTTTGCATTAATCAATGTCTAATCTAGCAATGTGCCTGCTTTGATCAGACCTCCGCAAAGGTGGTGACCGGACCGTTTTGGCGATACCGACCGCGGATAAATCTTACGCGCAAAGGGCCACGCCATCTGTGATACGGGTCACTTTGCAGCGCGCTGAAGGCGTTTAGTGGCGCGGGACCGCGCCGCCTGATCGCGTGTTAGGAGAACATCAAACCAGCGGCGAAGAGCGGTTTAAAACGCTTCCAGAAAACCGCTTACCAGCCGCGAGACCTGATCCATACCCTGATCCAGGTACTGGTCAATCTCTGCATAAATCCCGATGTCGCCTGTTCCGGCGGCGCGATTGACGACTACGGCACAGCACGCATAGCTAAGCTCCAGCTCCCTGGCCAGGGCCGCTTCGGGCATACCCGTCATTCCAACGAGATCGCAGCCATCCCGCTTAAGTCGATTGATCTCCGCAGCAGTCTCAAGGCGCGGGCCCTGTGTAACGGCATGAGTGCCAGTGGCAAGAAACTGAAGCTTAAGATCTCCGGCGAGCTTGATTAATTGTTGACGAAAAGACTCGCAATACGGCAACGTAAACTCGATGTGCGTAAGCGTATCCTTATCGCCATCGAAAAATGTTTGCGGGCGGCCCCAAGTGTAGTCAACCAACTGATCAGGGATCACGAGCATGCCCGGTTCGGCATCGCTCGCGATACCTCCGACTGTATTTACAGCCAACACATATTGCGCTTGTGCTTGATGGATGGCCCAAAGATTTGCACGATAGTTCACCTTATGTGGCGGCACGGAGCCGTCCAGGCCATGCCTGGCAAGAAACAGAACCTCGTGGCCCAGATTCATCCAGCGCAGGATCGGACCCGACGGTTGACCGAAAGGCGTGCTGGCTTCAATGGGCTGGGCCGCATCGGGGATATTCAACGCCCTGAAGCCGGTTCCGGCGATGATCGCAATTCGGCCCATATCAGATTCGCATCGGTAGCCCGTCAGCCATCCAGCGTCAATGGCGGTGGTTTGGGTGGCGGACGATCGACTGCCGCCATTAGCTCATCGACAGCTCCCTGCCAGGCCGAAGTCCCGACCAGCGATGCATCCTTGGCGCCGGTGGCAGGCCGCATTGCAATCAGTCTCGCTTGGCTCGCCGGTTGACGAAGGTCCTTGCCGGCATCTAGCGTCGCCACGACGGCATCGCGATCGTTGCAGATCAATGCCATGTCGGACCCCGCCTCGATGGTCTTGACGACGCGTTCTGGCACTTCGCCAACGATACCCGCACCAGCCATGCTCAAATCGTCTGAGAATATGCTGCCTTTGTATCCAAGGTTTTCACGTAACTCGGTTTGCAGCCAGTATTCGGACATACTCGCGATCTGCTGATCCACCTCGGAGTAGCGTACGTGCGCCGGCATGATTCCCTGGAGACCGTGGTCGATCAGGCTCCGGAATGGCTTTAAGTCTTCAATCAGGTCGGTGTACGGCCGATGGTCCTCCGGTAAGACGACGTGTGAATCGGCTGCGACACCACCGTGCCCTGGAAAATGTTTGGCTACGGGTACCATGCCTGCCTCCCGCATACCCTGCGTAAATGACAGAGCCAATGAACTGACGACCTCCGGGTCAGAATGAAACGCGCGATCGCCAATTACCTCGCTAAGACCCCAGTCGATATCGACCACCGGCGCAAAACTAAAATCAATACCGACTTCAAGCAATTCCACTGCCATAATCCATGCCGCTTTGTGTGCGAGGCTTCGGGCCGCTGCAGGATCAACATCGAATTGTTGTCCGAACCAGCGCAATGGCGGCAGCTTCGTAAATCCATCGGTGAAACGCTGAACGCGCCCACCCTCCTGATCCACCGCAATCAACAACGAAGGAGTGCGTAGCGCAGCTATGCTCCTGACTAACTCTCGAAGTTGCAGGTCATCTGTAAAGTTTCTGCTAAACAGAATGACGCCACCAATCGCGGGATGTTCCAGCAATACACGATCTTCGTCGCTTAGCACCGCCCCTGGAACATCGATCATGATTGGGCCAAGACTCACTGCAGTTCTCTTTAACGCCTCACTGGCATCCGTCACGGCCTGATATCGACTAGGGTGCCGGGCCCGACCATGTCGAATAATTCAATCACCGGCCTGTTGCGCATCCTGATGCATCCGTGAGAATCCGGAACACCGATAGGCTCGGAATCCGGCGTTCCGTGGATATATATAAAACGCCTCATCGTGTCGACCGTACCCGACCGATTCAGTCCGGGCTCGGTACCGCTGAGCCAAAGAATTCGGGTCAGGATCCAGTCACGGTCCGGGAACTGACGAGCGAGTTCAGGGCTGTAAATCTCACCGGTGGCTCGGCGTGCGTCAAACACAGCCCCCTCCCGCAAACCTGATCCAATGCATGCCCGGATGATATGCCTCCCCCTGGGTGTGCACTCACTGTCCCGCTGCTCACCGGAACCGTAGCGTGAGGTGGAGATCGGATAATCTGCCGTCACCGTGCCGCTGTTCACCACCTGCAGAACCTGATCCGTCAGGCTGACCACGATCATCGGTTGTTTGTTTGCCATTACGATACTGGATTCTGTTACTGGAGTTCCCAGGCGGACAGAAATTCCTTGAGATGAGTCGCGTCCGACGCAGCTAAGGCTTCACGAACGCGCGCATATTCTGACTGCAGTTGTTGCTGATCCAACAATCCGCGGATGTGCTGAAAGCGCAGAAAAATAAGGTAGGTATTCAAGGCATCTGTCTCGCAATAGTCGCGGATTTTCTCTATCTCGCCCTGCTGGTAATAATCCCAGACTTGATCGCCTTGCATGCCCAGCTTTCCCGGGAAACCGAGCATGACCGCAATATCATTAAGGCCGGCTTTAGCGCGCGGCTGAAACCCCGACAACACATCCATCAAATCGATATGCCTCCAGTGGTATCTGTTCAGATAATTGTTGTACCGGAACGAACGGTCCTCATCACCCATTTCCCAATAGCGCGGGCTTGGTACTCCGTGAAGCAGCGATCGATAATGCAACACGGGTAGATCGAAACCCGCGCCATTCCAGGACACGAGTTCAGGAGAATATTTGTCCAGACCATCGAAAAACCGTTGCACCAGCTCTTCCTCGTCGCTTGTGGGACTTCCCAGACTCCATATTTTCAAGTCATTGGAGCTGCTGAGTACGACGGATATAGCGACGATTCTGTGCTGATAAAGCGGCAGGAAATCACTTTCCTGACGCTGAAGCTGTCGAAAGGCCATTGCTTTGGCAACATCGCTGTCGTTGACGTCCTCGAAGCCAAACAATCTCCGGCCGAGTGCAACATCGGGAACCGTCTCAATATCAAATACCAGGGTCTTCATCATGCGGGCGGATCACCTACGCCCTTTCAAGCACAGCTATGGCCACTATCAGGCCTGCTTCGTCCGACAAGGACAAATACCCTTTACCAACCCCCAACCTTTGGCAGACCACTTTGCCGCGATCAGAAAAAATGATTTCCGGCCTGCCCAGCGAATCGGCGATCATGCCCGTATCACGGACCCAGACTCCATTCGCGAACCCGGTTCCCAGAGCCTTCACAATTGCTTCTTTCGCCGCAAAGCGCATCGCAAGAAACCGCACGGGGCGTTTGGTCATACTGAAGAGCCTCAATTCATCGGGCATCAGCACACGCTGCGCGAACCGGCTGCCGAATCGCTGGTATATGGCCTCTACTCTGCGTAGCTCGAGTACGTCCGTGCCAATTCCAAATATCATGGGCGACGAGCTTCGAGCATGGCCTTTTTCATGTCACTGACTGCCTGTGCAAGACCAACATATACGGACTGGGCGACGATAGAATGCCCGATATTTAATTCGGCGATTTCCGGTAACGCAGCAATTTCCTGTACGTTGCCATAGTGCAAACCATGCCCGGCATGCACGGTGAGCCCGATAGACGACCCATATCGTGCCGCTTTACTAATCTTTTCCAGCTCGATCGCGTGCCCATCGAGGTCCGCGTCGGCATAGGTGCCAGTGTGCAATTCGACCACGCCGACGCCGGCTTGCTTTGCGGCATCGAGTTGCCCAGCTTCCGGGTCGATAAAGACGGCCACGCGGATTCCGTGTTGACCGAGCTTGCGGCATGCTGCCTGCACCCGGTCGAGCTGGGATATCACATCCAGGCCACCTTCCGTCGTGACTTCCTCGCGTCGCTCTGGCACGAAACAACAATCCGCTGGCCGAATCTCAGCGGCAATACCCACCATTTCGTCCGTGACGGCCATTTCGAGATTCATGCGCGTTTGCAGGGCCGTTTTGAACTCACGAATATCGGCATCCTGAATATGCCGTCGGTCTTCTCGAAGGTGGACAGTAATACTATCAGCACCGTTTTGCTCGGCTAGCAGAGCAGCATCGATCGGGCGCGGGTACACTGTCCCGCGCGCCTGGCGAAGTGTAGCGACATGGTCGATATTGACACCCAAAAGTATTGCGGATGTATCCATCCAGGGAACCACGACTGTTGCAGAACGAATGCAATGAGTTTGGCATCTCTGCCACATCACCGCAATGGAATGACTGGCTGGGCCGGTGAAATCGCGATACCTTTAGATTCGTCGTTTCATCGATGCAAATACACCGCGTGTCTTCAATGACCGGCCGCCGAGGTGGTGCTCAAGCACATTGCGTAATAAGCGCTTTGCGCTACTCAGTGTTTCCTGCTCAACAAAGTTGCCCTGCCCTATTGCGAGTAATTCTGCCCCGGTGAACACCATATCGGAATTGTGTGTGGCATCAACGGGCACGGGGCCTCGTTCAATCCGATACTCGTATTTTTGGGATGGACTGAGCTCAGCGTCGTGCACGCTGTCGTGGTCAAGACTAAGCCCGTACCCGACCTCGCTAAGCAAGGTCATTTCGAAACGACGCAGTACGACTTCAACATCATCTACGGCGTCGGCGAGCCCGACCAGCGTCGCAGTGTAGTGAGCGAAAAGGTCGCGATGAGGATCGGAACGGTGCAACAGAGTAAGGACCAGTTCGTTGACGTAAAATCCAGCCATCAGCGCGGTGCCGACCAGGTCGTTAACGGCTGTGGAACACTCAGCTGTGCGTAGTGTTGCCAAGTCCCCGCGCCCCGACCAACTTATTGACAGAGGTTGAAATAAACGCACGGCACCGCGAAACGGGGACTTATTGCGCCTGGCTCCTTTCGCTACCAGGCCAATTCGGCCATGGCTGGGTGTAAATGCCTCAAGAAGCTGGCTGGTTTCGCGATAATTTCGCGCGTGCAGAATAAATGCCGGCTCTGAATCTACACTTCTTCGCTCACTCATGCCCTGGCATCATAGCCCAACTGGCGCAACAGGGCTGCATCGTTGGACCAGTTGCGCTTCACTTTGACGCGGGTCTCTATATAAAATTTGCGGTTGAAAAGTTTCTGGAGTTCAAGCCTTGCCGCCCTTCCCGTACTCTTTAGACTTAGGCCTCCTCGGCCCACGACAATGCCCTTGTGCGACTCCCGGTCAACCCAAATGACGGCATCGACCAACGCGAGGCCATCTCGTTCAACCATTTCTTCGATTTCAACGCAAAGACCGTAAGGCACTTCGTCCCTCAGCGATTGCATTAACTTTTCGCGCAATATCTCTGCAACACGAAATTTCATGCTTCGATCGGTAGTGTCTCCGGCCGGGTAAATGCACTCCCCCTCAGGAAGATACTGGAGTATCTGCTCTTTGAGCCGCTCGATGTTGCTGCCTTTGAGTGCGGATACCGGAACAATTTCGACAAAGTTTCCCCGAGCGGCGGATTCTTCGAGGTAGGGCAGCAGGCCCGCTTTTGGTCTGATCTGGTCAACCTTATTTACTGCGAGGATACACGGCACTCGTGACTGCTGAATGCGTTCCAGAACATGGTCATCCCCAGCCTGCCAATGACCTGCCTCGACCAAAAGCAAGCTCAAATCCGCGCCTTCCAGCGATCCCGTGGCAGCTCGATTCATGGTGCGATTGATAAGTTTTCTGGGCCTGGAGAGGAGGCCTGGAGTATCCACCAGCACGGCCTGATAATCTCTGTCGTTTAAAATTCCAACGATCGCATGGCGCGTGGTCTGGGGCTTTGACGTAACGATGCTGATTTTTTGCCCTACCAGCGCATTAGTCAGTGTTGATTTGCCGACGTTCGGCCGACCGAGAATTGCGACGACCCCGCTACGAAACGCTTTCTTCCCCATTCGTCAGCAACTCCAATGCCCGACCAGCCGCATGTTGCTCAGCCAAACGTCGGCTCGTACCCTGCCCGGTCGTTTCCAAGCTCATTGATTGTACTCGACAGGCGACCTGGAATTCCCGCGCATGGGCAGCCCCGCTGACATCGCTGACAACATATTCCGGAGGCGGTAATCCTCTCCCCTGAAGCGTTTCCTGTAATCGCGTCTTAAAATCCTTCAGGGACTCTTCGTCAGGAAAATTCTCAAGCCGACTCCCGTAGATGTTCAGTATTGCTTTTTTGGCGGCCTCGTAACCCCCGTCGAGAAATATCGCGCCGAGCACTGCCTCCAGTGTGTCAGCAAGAATTGACTGTCTGTTGTGGCCTCCGGACTTGAGCTCGCCGGATCCCAAGCGCACGACGTCGCCCAACTGAATCTCAGCCGCAATTTCGGCCAGCGTTGAGCGCTTTACCAGACTCGCCCTGATGCGGCTCAAACTCCCTTCATCGGCGCGGGGCTGGGCCTGGTACAGTTGCTCGGAAACGATTAATTCGAGTACGGAGTCGCCGAGAAATTCGAGCCGTTCATTGTTCTTCGAACCGGCGCTACGATGCGTGAGCGCCTGTTCTAGCAGGCTCGTAGCTGCAAATTTATAGCGTAAATGTTCTGCCGCCCAATCGCCCGGGGGCTTCACCTAAGAATCTCAACCGTATCATCAAACTCGGCTAACAGATAAATGTTTGCAACGTAGTGCGCTTTTCGAGGGTACTTTGCCTGAACGACATAGCCGCCGCCAATACTGGTCTTAGTGATTTTAAAATCCCTGACATCCAGCCCCATGACACTTTCGATATTTAAACGGTTTCCGATCGACGCGCGAACCCTGGCGACACTCGCTTCCTGACCGTCCAATTCGATCTTCACATCGTTAAGAATTTGCAGCACCTTCATATGCTCAAGATATATGGGCGTTAACCTTAGCGCAGCATATCCAATAAGAAATACAATAGCTGCAAGAACGAGCATCCCGATCGCTGTCATTCCCTGTTGCCTGTTGCGCATCACTTGCACTCCTTTCCCGAAAACTACTCTATGTAATTGGGGCGCCAATTCTCCGCCATACTGGAGCACCGGGAAAACTCCAATTCATCCATACGCGGACCGCTTTGCCAACAACGTTCTCCTCGGGAATAAAACCTACGCCCGGGTAGCGGCTGTCCCTGCTGTTGTCACGGTTGTCGCCCATCATGAAAAAGTGCCCTTGAGGCACCGTAAATGTGCCTTCCAGGCTCAATTGCCGCGGCATCAGGAGCACATCATGCCTAACCTCGCCAAGCTGTTCTGTGGCACGGTTCGCACCCGCAGGATCTTTACCCTCGTAGGGCCCCTCCTGAATGAGCGGAACCAGTTCACCATTTACCGACAGACGCTTGTTACGGTAGGTGATCTGGTCGCCTGGCAAGCCAACGAGCCGCTTTATGTAGTTAGTGCTTGGGTCCGCAGGCAGTTTGAACACGACCACATCGCCTCTTTGAGGTTCTCCAAGAGAAATTATTTTCATGTTCGTGACTGGGAGTCGAAGCCCATATTTATACTTGTTAACGAAAATAAAATCTCCAACCAGTAACGTGGGAACCATTGAGCTAGAAGGTATGCGGAACGGCTCATAAAGAAATGAGCGGACCAGCAGCACAATCAGTAGCACAGGGAAAAACGAGCGGGCATACTCTACGACAGTGGGCGCAGGGCGCCGAATTTGTTCATCGTCGCCGTCCACCGTTTCTTCAGCGGGATTGATTCTCGCTTCCCATAGCACGTAGCCGGCCCAGATCACGCCTGTAACCGCCGTCGCAATGACTAAAACCAAGGAAAAATCAATTCCCATTAACTGCTCCTCCGAGCACCGATACTATTGGTCACGAAACGTTCCAGTGCAAGCAATTCATCGTAACCACTATGAAGACCTCGTCGCTGCGCTGGACAGCGCGTTCAGTACGGCTTGACGCTCAAGGTGAAAACGACAGATCTCCTCCTCACCCGAATACAAAACCGGCACCATTTCACCGAAACTTTCTTTCCATTCCTCCCGGGTATCAATATCACGCACCTGTACACGAGCGCGCCCACGGCACAACGGCTCCAGCTCCTCCAGCATGATTTCGCAGAGGTGACAGCCGCGGCGACTGTAAACGACGAATTCGTGCACGGCATCCGCCACGCTGTCAGGGATGACGGTCGTCGGACTGGCCACGCTGCCCGATCACACTCACCTGGCAGGTGTCGCTATCCTGACGGCCGATATATTCAGATAGCCGTAGAATTGTGATCGCAGCCGCCAGACCCAACGCGCTACCTGCCGCGCTCCAAAGATCTGCCCCAGCCGGCGGCGCAATCCGATCACCAAGCCACGCACCAAGAATGAGGCTCACCACCGGCAGCAGGTAAGCCAGAACCGAGAGTCTGAGCACAGTCGCCTCCGATATGGAAACACACACCTCGTCGCCGATACGGCATTCCTGACCAGGTGGGCGCGGAACCTCGACGATCGTCCTGGCCGGCCTGCCGAACAGACTCGCCAGGGCCAGAGCACCACAGCCCCGTCCGTCGCTGCAGGCCGCACAGGTCGCGGGAAGTTCGGCCCTTATTCCAATCAGCTCGCCATCATTAGCCGTAATTCGGCCCCGCCGGATAATCATAAGTTCAAGCTCGCGACACTAGACAATCGCCGGGATTGTACCGGAGCGCGGCGGTCGCGGAAATCTAAATGCCTGAAAACGGCAGATCTCAGTCGCTGGATTCGCCCGGAACTGACCGCACCGACAGGGAGATCATTTGAACGGTTCGGAGCGGCACCTGGCCGACGGCGGTAACCAGCCACCCATCATGCATGGTGGAATATGCATTGGCCGTTCCGATCTTGGACACGCCCTCTGCCTGCTCAGACGCCGCTACGGTGACGTCAATAAACACAGATACAGTAGCCAGGCCGTCCGTATAGACGATGTGGTGCCGTGGTGATGCTGCATCCGTCAGGAGTTCCACTTTGGCCGCAGCGAGCATAAACCCGGGTGGCAGGTCCATGGCGCGCCAATGCGCGTCAACAGATTCTTGCCGTGCTGATGGTGCCGAATTTTCGGCGCGGAGCCAGGAGAATTTGTCCGTTACCAGAGATGACCGGATACGATCAGCTGAAACGCGTTCTGGCAGGCTGATGTTAGCGAACAAAATTTCCTCGACGTAATTGCCGGTTTCCTCACTGCGTAACTGGGACTTCAGAGGCATTGCGGTAGCCTCGTCCAACCACAATCTATAGCCGTACCGGTAATTGTCCTTTGGGCGAATTGCTATCAGGCGCGCATCGCGGCCAGCAACCCGCTCGGACCGAACCATCGAGAATTGATAATAGCGCTCGCCTGATTGTGAATAAGCCGGCAAACTTGCTTGTAGGGGACTCTGGCCACTGTCTCGCTCCCGGCGCTTTTCGACGACCACCGACTGCTGATCCGGAAAAATACAGGTCACTTCGTCCTGATCGCGGATGATCTCCCTGCCAGCACCGTCCAGCGCTACCAGTCGCTCCGTAACCACTCCATCCTCGACGCGATGATAAATCTGATAGGTGTCGGACCGACCAGCGTGCATGTGGACCAGCGTCCCTTCGTAATTCAGATATTCGACCGCGTGGTCCATACGTTTTAGCCAATCGCGCGGGCCATCACTGGCATTTACGAGCAATGGCACCATCGACAAAACGACAGCGGCAACGACAAAGAGAACCGGGTAACCGTAGACTTGGCGTGGTAGCAGCTTAACGCTGATCCGACCAGCTATCAGTTGCGCACTAATCTTCCGCATCCGCCTGCTGAGCCACGATCCGCGAGTCCATTACGGTCCAGGGAAACGTGCGCGCGTACTCGCCGTGCGACACCAGATAGCTGGTCAGCCGTGCAGGGGCAATAGCAGCTTTTCGCGCGGTGGGGGTAGGCACCGTATAACTGAAATCTTCCTGATCGGCGAAAACTGTGCCGCGCTCGACGTTGTTTGCCACTGTTATCTCAGCGATCGGCGCAGATTGCTTCCCCGAATTAAATGAGTTGAAGCTCAGCAATGCGAGGATCGCTACCGTTGCGGCAATTCCACCGCCGGCAATGCTGGGCAAAACGCGGGCACCTATCCGCCTAAGCTTGTGGCTGACGAACTGGCCCTGGGTCTCAACATTTTCTGCCACCGCTTCCATGACATTGCTGCGCAGGCTGGTTAAACGCTGGTCGATTGTCTCACCGCGAACCAACTCGCCGATCAGAGAATATCTCGCTAAAGTTGCGCAATGCGCATCCGTGCGCTCCAAACGGCGCAACAGGAGTTCCAACTCTGCGTCGGGCAACTCGCCGTCGTAAAATGCTGAAATCTGTTCTTCGATAGTCTGTGTCATTCCATAACTCTTATGCGTGAGCACTACGTTTCGTCCACCAGGGGCTTGATCTTTTTATCGATTGCCTCTCTCGCCCGAAAAATTCGCGATCGCACGGTCCCAACGGGGCAATCCATTGCTTGGGAAATTTCCTCATAACTCAGGCCATCCAGTTCACGCAACATGATAGCCGTCCTTAAGTCATCAGGAAGAGACCCGATCGCATCTTCAACTGTACGGCGAAGTTCATCACTTAAGGCCTCGCCTTCCGGGGAATCTGTGTCCTGCAAGTTGGCATGCCATTCGAATTTCTCAGGGTCGTGAATATCGGACGCATACTCTAGTGGTCTCCGGCGGGCCGCAACCATGTGATTCTTTGCCGTATTGATCGCAATCCTGTACAGCCAGGTGTAAAAGGCGCTGTCGCCTCGAAATTTTGGCAGCGCCCGGTAAGCTTTCAAAAACGCTTCCTGGGATACATCCAACGCTTCGGACGGATCACGCACATACCGCATAATCAGCTTAACGATCCTGTGCTGATACTTGAGTACGAGCAGGTCGTAGGCGCTTTTATCGCCGGCCCTGACACGCTCAACCAGCAGCTGATCGCTAGTCCTATTGCCCATTGGAGTCCTTTTGGGTTTCAAGCCTCGGGGGGCAGTCGCAAGTGGGTAAACTGATCCTGCCATGGCAACGGGATAGACTCGTCCTGTCATGGAAAGTTCGATGGAAACGCCATTTTTGTGCGTTCAATCACATCCTCCAGGCTGTTGCCCCGCAGCCAGCAAGTATTGTACGCCAACCGGCCCGGCCGCAGGTTTTGCCCGCTAAGGCCCAACCGGTCCCAGCAGTTGGCAGCGGCTATGGGAAACGCAGTCGGGTCTGAAGCAGGCGCCAGTTGTCCGGACCTGCCGAACGGGGCGTAACCCACACACGGATGACGCTGCGCTCACGCCTCAGCGTCAACCCCACCAGCCAGGCAGACCAGAAACTGCGGCGTCTGAGGAGCTCCAGGCGATACTCTTTGCCATCTGCGTCGGCCATGCTCCACTTGCCGGTGTCAGACACGATGAAGCGGTGGCGGTGCTGCCAGGAATGCCGCCGGATCGCCTGCATGGACAGGAACAGCACCGCCACGCAAAGCGGCAGCCGCAGGACGATCGGAATCGGGGTCAGCTGGCTCGCCAGTGCCGCAGCACCCCCTTGCAGACTCAGAAAGCTCAGCACAAACAGCCGCGCCGGGCGAATCTCAAAAGGAGTGACGAAGCCGTTGGATGACATCACGCAGCTCGGGATTTTCGGTGATCTGGCGACCCAGGATCAACGCGAATATCTCCGGGTCCGGCAGGGAAAGTAGCCGCGCAAACGCCAACTGAATTTCCGAACTTGCCACGGAATACTGGCGCTCGAGGAAACGCTCCAGCAATACATCGAGTTCGCGCATGCCGCGGCGACAGCGCCACTTCAGACGCGATAATTCGGCGTTGGACGAATCGAAGTTGCTTTCAATAGCTGTCATTGGCAAGGCCTGATGCTGACGGTTTTTGCAGGCCGCCTAATGACGACGGGCAATCATCATCTTTTTCGTCTCCGCGATTGCTCTGGCCGGGTTGAGGTCCTTTGGACAGGCATTCGTGCAATTCATGATCGTATGACATCTGTACAGTTTGAAGGAATCCTCCAGACCATCCAGCCTTTCATCAGTCGCTTCATCCCGGGTATCAACCAGCCATCGGAACGCAGCCAACAGCACCGCTGGGCCCAGAAACTTATCGCTGTTCCACCAGTAGCTCGGGCAACTGGTGGAACAGCATGCGCAGAGGATGCACGCCGACGGTAAGTCGATCTTTTCCTGATCTTCCTTGCTTTGAAGCCGCTCACGATCCGGCGGTGCCGGAGTTCGGGTCTGCAGCCACGGTTTGATTGATGCGTACTGAGTGTAGAAATTGGTGAGGTCCGGAACCAGGTCTTTGACAATGGGCATATGCGGCAACGGATACACTTTTACATCGCCCTTTATGTCTTCATTAGCATATGTGCAGGCAAGCGTATTGACGCCGGCGATATTCATCGCGCAGGAACCGCAAATACCCTCCCGACAGGAGCGCCTGAAGCTAAGAGTTGGATCGATCTCGTTTTTGATCTTGATCAGCGCGTCAAGCACCATGGGACCGCAGTCATTCATGTCCAGTTCGTAGGTATCGAGCCGAGGGTTTTCATCGCCGTCAGGATCGTAGCGATATACGACAAAGCGGCGAATATTGTCCGACCCGTTTCCCGCCTTGAAGGTTTTGCCCTTCTTGACTCGGGAGTTTGGTGGAAGAATGAACTGGGCCATTTTTGTCCTCTCAGAACCTTGCGGCAATTAATAGACTCGAACCATCGGCGGTACCGGTTCAACCTCATCAGTAAGCGTCTCCTGATGCACCGGCCGGTAGTCCAGCGCCACCTTGCCGGCACCATCGACCCAGGAAAGAGTATGCTTCATCCAGTTCACGTCATCGCGTTCAGGGTAATCTTCGCGAGCCTGCGCGCCCCGGCTCTCCTCACGGTTTAAAGCGCCGGCAATCGTTGCCATCGCCTGTGCCAGTAAATTCTCCAACTCAAGGGTCTCTATTAGATCAGTGTTCCAGATCAACGATCGGTCCGACACATTGACGTCCGAGAACGAATCGTAGCAAGCCGACAGCATCTCCAGGCCTTCCTGTAGAATCTCGCCGGTCCGAAATACCGCGGCATGGTTTTGCATGATGTGTTGCATTTCGAGCCGCAAATCCGCTGTCGATCGACTGCCGCTAGCGTTGCGCAAACGATCCAATCGCACGATTGCTTCACTGCCGGCATCGGCGGGTAACGGGCGATGTTGGCTGGACTTCGATATCGTATCGACGCAGCGACGGGCAGCGGCACGACCGAATATCACCAGATCAAGCAGCGAGTTCGAGCCCAGGCGATTGGCGCCATGCACCGATACGCAGGCGGCTTCACCGACGGCCATCAACCCCGGCACCAGAGCATTTGGATCATCGTCGACTCGGGTTAGCACGTCACCGTGATAGTTGGTTGGCACGCCACCCATGTTGTAGTGGACAGTAGGCAACACGGGAATTGGATCCCGAGTGACATCGATACCGGCGAATATCCTGGCAGTCTCGGAAATTCCCGGGAGTCGTTCCTCAATGACGTCCGGTCCCAGATGTTCCAGGTGCAGGAAAATATGATCCTTGTTGTCACCGACACCCCTGCCTTCGCGAATCTCGAGCGTCATCGAGCGGCTTACGACGTCACGAGACGCAAGGTCCTTGGCATTTGGAGCGTAGCGCTCCATGAAACGTTCACCCTGGGAGTTCGTCAGGTAGCCTCCTTCACCCCGGGCGCCCTCGGTGATCAGCATTCCGGCCCCGTATATTCCGGTCGGGTGAAATTGCACGAATTCCATATCCTGCAGGGGCAAACCGGCCCGAAGTACCATCGCGTTGCCGTCACCGGTACAGGTATGCGCCGACGTGCAAGAAAAATAGGCGCGTCCGTAACCGCCGGTCGCCAGAATGACCTTATGGGCACGGAATCGGTGAAGCTTCCCGGTAGCCATGTCCAGGGCCACGACACCCCGACAGGCCCCGTCTTCCATGATCAGGTCGATGGCAAAATACTCGATGAAAAACGTCGCCTCGTGCTTGAGCGATTGCTGGTACAGACTATGCAGCATCGCGTGACCGGTACGATCAGCAGCTGCACAGGTCCGCTGCGCGATACCCTCGCCAAAGTGCGTTGTCATGCCACCGAAAGGTCGCTGGTATATCGTGCCCTGTTCGGTACGTGAAAACGGTACGCCGTAATGCTCCAACTCAATAACTGCAGCGGCCGCTTCCTTGCACATGTATTCGATTGCGTCCTGGTCTCCAAGCCAATCAGAGCCTTTTACGGTGTCGTACATGTGCCAGCGCCAGTCGTCCTCGCCCATATTGCCGAGCGCCGCACTGATGCCGCCCTGCGCTGCGACCGTATGACTGCGCGTCGGAAATACCTTGCTAATGCACGCGGTCGACAGTCCGGATTCAGCCAAACCAACCGTCGCACGTAGTCCCGCTCCACCGGCACCAACAACAACCACATCGTAGCTGTGATCATCGAACTCGTAATCGGCGCTCATGTTGCAAAACCAAATGAGATTGACAGGAGGGCATAGATTGCCGCAACAGCTAAAACGATGTGCAGAAACCTGGAAAAGGTTAGCGTTATAGCCTTCAGCGAGTCGTCATGAACATAATCTTCAACGACCACCTGAATACCGAGCTGCGAATGGTGTAACACGCTGACGGCTAACAAGACCATCAGACTGGAATTCAACGGTTGCGCCAACCAAGACCGAACCGCGCCGTAATCAGCAACCGGCAAGCCCAACACCGAAATCGCAAACCACAGGCCCAGTGGAATCAGAGCAGCGGCCGTTATCCGCTGCGCCCACCAATGCCCCGTCCCGTGTTCCGCCGACCCCAGGCCCAAGACCATGCGAAGCGATGATCGCAGGTTCACAGCGCAATACCTACCACAGTCAACCAAAATCCCGCTGTCACCAGCAACGCAACAATCAACACGAACCATCCCGAGAATCTCGCCACTTGCGGATCGAATCCGTAGCCCGCGTCCCAGACCAGATGCCTGATGCCGTTACCGAAATGATAGAAAAAGCAAAACGTCCATCCCAGCGTCATTAACAATCCGAACGGGCTGCAGATCAATTCCATCATGCCGTCGTAGATCGATTGATTGGCCGCCACGGCCACCAACCAGCCGACAAAAACGATTGCGCCGATAGACAGAAAAACGCCCGTCATCCTGTGCAGGATCGACATGCTATTGCTGACTTGCCACTTGTAGACACTGAGATGCGGCGACAGCGGCCGATCGTCGTCAGGCATAGCCCCAATTACCTCGTTAATGAATCACCTGGCACACCGGGCTCGACACCGTAGTCGGCCCGTTGACCGGGATCGTCCCGGTTTTAAGTCCGATCCAATCGAAAGACGCCGCGATCGACTCAGCTAGAAGTCGATACAGCGCCCGTTTTTTTCCCAGTCACCGTAGCGAGTAGGGTCCGGTCCTTTCCGGCCACCGATCTCCCGTGGCCTGTCCACCAGTGCCGGTGATCGTTTCGCTTTCGCATCAGGAACTCGACCGGACTTGAGTACGTCGGTGGGATTACTTTCGTCAGATCGCCTGCCGCCCTTTATTTTTGCGGCTTTGGAATGAGTTATCGGCATGCGCGCAAGTGTGCCAGAATGCACCAGATTTTTCACCAACTCGAAAATGCATAACGGTCAGTATGAATGCGGTTGAAAACGACAGTCTGTGGTCGGTGGACCTGTCGTATCTGGGCATACTCCGTGTCTCGGGCCGGGATCGGCGAACGTTTCTGCAGGGGCAGTTGACCCAGGACTTAGATCGCCTATCGCCCGAGAAGTGGATTTTCAGCGGCTGGACGTCACCGAAAGGACGTTTGCTGACCATTGCACAGTTATTCGACTGGCGAGATTCGATCTGGCTGCTGATGCCGGCTGACTTGATCGACGATGTTGCAAAACGCCTTGCGATTTACATCCTCCGGTCCGATGTACAGCTGGAAGGCTGCACTATCGGCATAGCCGGGCTGGGCGGTCCAAACAGCATTACGACTGCACAGTCGCTGGGGATCACTCTGGCGGACGAGCCCGATGCCAGCGCCTCAACGGAGAATCTTTGCGTGGGCCGCCTGGCCGGCGACCCTACAAGGCTCGTCGCAATCGGCGATTTGCCGCCCTTCCCAACACCGGCACCCACGAAACGTGACTCCAACGCATGGAGATTGCAGAACATACGCAGTGGCATACCGGTCATATTCGCCGCGACGTCCGAAGCATTTCTGCCGCAGATGGTCAATTTGGATCTCTGCGGTGGAGTTAGTTTCGACAAGGGATGTTATACCGGCCAGGAGATAGTCGCGAGAACACAGAATCTGGGCCGGGTAAAGCGGCGAATGTTTCGATTCACTTACGCTGCCAAGCTTGAACTGGCGCCGGGACAGACTATTTTTTCTGCGGGGCGTTCGGTCGGCCATGTCGTCGATGGTGCATCGCTTGATGCTGGAACAGAACTTCTGGCCGTGGTGCCACACACCAGTGACGACGGCAACCTGGCCCTCGATGAAGCGGGAACCGAGCGGCTGAATCCAGAGCCTATGCCCTACGATGTCCCCGGGCCGTCGGGTTGAGCTTGGCGCATATCCTGGTGCGATCCAATCGTCAATCCTCCCGCTGCGGGCGTAAATGTGGAAACAGCAACACGTCGCGAATTGATGGAGAATCCGTCAAAAGCATCACCAGCCTGTCGATTCCAATTCCCAGACCCGCCGTGGGCGGTAAACCGTACTCAAGTGCACGGATATAGTCGGTGTCGTAAGGCATCGCTTCATCATCGCCGGAAGTTTTCTGCTCAGCCTGTTGTCTGAACCGTTCATCCTGGTCCTCCGGATCATTCAATTCAGCGAAGCCGTTTGCCAGTTCCCGGCCGGCCATGAATAGCTCAAAACGATCAACCAGCCACGGATCATCGGAAGACCGCCTGGCAAGCGGTGAAACCTCTGTTGGGTAAGCCGTAACGAAGGTCGGTTTGTCGAGCTGGCTTTCAACTGTCTTCTCGAATATCTTGATCAGCAATTTCCCGGGACCGGCGTTTTCCGGAACCGGGATATCCAGACTCTTGCATGCATCGCGGAGATAATCGAGTTCCCTGAGGCGACCCATTTCCAGTTCCGGGTTATGTTCCACGATGGCTTCCTCGACCGTGACACGGCGGAAGGCTCCGTCGAATTTCAGTTCTTGCCCCTGATACACAAGCTCGGCTCTGCCGAAAAGAGATTCGGCAAGGCTGCGCAGAAGATTTTCCAGAAGATCCATTAACACCGTCTGATCGGCGTAGGCCAAGTAGAGTTCCAGCATCGTGAACTCTGGATTATGCTGAGTAGAGATTCCTTCGTTACGAAAGCTTCTGTTTATTTCATAGACTCTCTCTAATCCACCGACGACAAGTCTTTTGAGATAGAGCTCGGGTGCGACGCGAAGGTAAAGGTCCCGCTCCAAGGCATTGTGGTAAGTGACAAACGGCCTTGCCAAAGCGCCTCCAGGAAGAATCTGCATCATTGGTGTTTCGACTTCGAGAAAATCCATGGCATCCAGATAAGCGCGTATAAACTGTATGATCTTCGATCGAACCAAAAATACGTCCCTGGAACTTTCATTGACGATGAGATCAACATAACGCTGACGATATTTGGATTCCTGATCACTGAGCCCATGGAATTTCTCGGGTAACGGCCGCAATGACTTCGTCAGCAGGTGCATTTCGTCTGCTCTTACACTGAGTTCCCCGGTCCGCGTTCGGAACAAGCTGCCCCGGGTCCAAACAATGTCCCCAAGGTCCCAACTCTTAAACCCACTGTAGGCTTCTTTGCCGACTTGGTCGCGTTGAACGAATAATTGAATCTGTCCACTGCGATCCTGAATAGTTGCGAAGCTCGCTTTTCCCATGACGCGTTGAGTCATCATGCGGCCGGCTACCAGCACCTCCACTGGTTCCGCTTCGAATGCTGCATCGCTGTGCTCGTCATATACCCGATGCAATTGGCCGGCCAACGCCGTGCGGCGGAACGTATTGGGGAAAGCAAAGCCGTCCGCCCGCAGGGATGCCAGCTTCTTGCGACGCTCCGCTATAAGCTTATTTTCGGGTCGATTTGACTCAGACATTTAGCTCGTTCCGCTTGGGTATAGCGCCAAGGTTCAGACTCCCTGCTTCAAACTGGCCTCGATAAACTGGTTCAGGTCACCGTTCAGAATTGCGTCCGGATTCCCCGACTCAACGCCGGTCCGAAGATCTTTCACCCTTGATTGATCCAGCACATAGGACCGAATCTGGTTGCCCCAGCCGATATCACTCTTGGATTCCTCCATAGCTTTAACCTCAGTGAGGCGTCGCTGTTGTTCCAGCTCGTATAGCTTTGCCTTCAGCTGTTTCATCGCCGTGGCTTTATTTTTATGTTGCGAACGGTCACTCTGACATTGCACGACAATTCCGGAAGGCTCGTGAGTAATCCGCACAGCCGACTCCGTTTTATTCACATGTTGCCCACCGGCGCCGCTGGCGCGGTACGTGTCGATGCGCATGTCCGCGGGATCCAGATCAACTTCTATATCGTCCTCAATCTCCGGCGACACGAACACCGCCGCAAAGGAAGTGTGGCGGCGACTGCCCGAGTCAAAAGGAGATTTTCTAACCAACCGGTGCACACCCGTTTCCGTTCTCAACCACCCGAATGCGTAATCGCCCACGACGTGAATCGTGGCGCTTTTCAAGCCAGCGACTTCCCCCGGCGAAGCCTCGATCATCTCAGCCTTGAAATTGTTCGCTTCACACCACTTCAGGTACATGCGCAACAACATTTCCGCCCAATCCTGGGCTTCGGTACCCCCCGAGCCTGCCTGGATATCGACAAACGCGTTGGCTGCATCGGCATCGCCACCAAACATGCGTTGGAATTCCAGCCGTTCCACTTCCAGGCGTATGTTTTCGATATCGGCAGCGATTTCGTCTGCGGTTGCCTGATCGTCCTCATCAACCGCCAAAGCCAGTAATTCTGTGGACTCGTTCAGTGTGCGTGTGAGACCCTCCAGTGTTTGTATTACCGACTCCAGTCGCGCTCGCTCACGGCCCAGTGATCCAGCCCGCTGCTGGTCGTCCCACAAGGCCGGGTCTTCCAGGTCTCGATTAATCTGCTCCAAACGGGACTGCTTACCCGCAAGGTCAAAGATACCCCCTCAGCGCTTCGCTGCGCTCACGAAGATCATCGAGGCTCAATTTGAGCTGGTTGATTTCCATTGTCGCTGTCGCATTCCGTGACTGGATGACGTAGCACCCCGCGCATCAGCGACGGAGTACTTGCCCGGAGACCGCGTTATGCTAGTCATATTGAATGTGTTCCACAACCAATTGATGCGAGCGCCGTTGCCGGAAAATGTTCACGTCCAATCGATATACAAATGTTGGGCAGACGTCGGCGCTTTGCGTCGCTAGTTCTTCCTGATTGAACGCAATCGCATCGACAGTCTCGCGGCCAGAAACTGGTCGCAGCTCCAGTTTCAGGTGATGCCCGCCAACAACACGTTGGTCCAGGATCTCGAACTGGTTGTCGAACACCGGCTCGGGAAATCCCTGCCCCCAGGGACCCGAACGGCGTATAAGCTCTGCCAGGTCGAGACTGAAATCGTCTGAAGTCAGCCCGCCATCCGTCCAGGTTATCTCTGGCCGGCCGATTTCTTCTGAGTATCGGGAAATTTCCACATCGAATGCTTCGCGAAATGATTCCAGGCCTTGCTCCGCCAGCGTAATACCGGCCGCCATGGCGTGCCCACCAAACTTTTCCACCAAGCCGGGTTGCTTAGTCGATATTGCGGCAATGACGTCACGCACGTTTATACCGTCGATCGACCGCGCCGAACCTTTGAGCATGCCATTTTCGCCGGGCGCGAAAGCAATGACCGGTCCGTTGACCCGCTCACGGATTCGGCTCGCCACGAGTCCGACGATGCCCTGGTGCCAGTCCGCGTTGTACAGGCAGTAAGCGCCCGGGCGCAGATCCGTCATCCACTCCTCCAGCGCATCGAGGTGCCGCTCGGCCTGATCCTGCATCCGCGTCTGCAGCTCGCGCCGCTCGGCATTTAATTGATCAAGGCGACGCGCCAAGCGCGCTGCTTGCCGCGCGTCACCGGCAAGCAGGCAATCGATCCCCAGCGACATATGCGTTAATCGGCCGGCAGCGTTCAAGCGTGGGGCAATTGCATAGGCGAGATCACCGGTATTGGCGTCCGCTGTTTGACGCCCGGCGCAATCGAACAAAGCCTGGATGCCCGGGCGAACCCGCCCTGCCCTTATGCGGCGGAGTCCCTGGGCGACCAGCACGCGATTATTCCGGTCCAGTGCGACCAGGTCGGCAACTGTACCCAGTGCCACGAGATCCAGACAATCAGCACAAACCTGGCGCACTTTCTCGGCGTCTAAAACACCTAGATCGGCCAGCCGCCTTCCTAAAGCTGCAGCGACATAAAATGCGACACCGACACCACACAGGTTTTTGCTGGGAAAGTCCGAGTCGCACAGGTTAGGATTGACGATCATTTGTGCCAACGGAAGTTCCGATCCCGGCAGATGGTGATCAGTAACGATGACTTTGATGCCCAGTTGCCGGCACCGCTCGACGCCTTCTCGACTCGAAATGCCATTGTCGACTGTGATGATTACGGCGGGATCTTGCTGCGCGGCCAATTCGGCGATTTCCGGCGACAGACCATAGCCGTACTGGAACCGGTCGGGCACCAGATAGCTGACCTGAGTGAAGCCGAATCCCTGCAGGCAGTTCATCATCAGCGCAGTTGCGGTAGCACCATCGGCATCGAAATCCCCGAGAACCATGACGTGGTCCTGTTGGCTCCGAGCCGCTGCCAGTAAATCTGCCGCCTCGGCGGCGCCTGGAAGCTGTCCGACGGGAATCATCGCCGCCAGCGAAACGTCCATCTCGGCTGGGGATACCTGTCGGGATGCTAATACGCGGCGAAGCACGGGATGTAAATCCACCGGCAACGCGCGTTCCAACTCGTGTGGTACCGGTCGTCTGTGGATGAGGCGGCGTATCGAAATATCGGGGTCAGTCATTTACACACTTGTCGGGTTTGTACCTTGACCAGTCGCCGTGCGATCCTAAAGCAATGAAGCCCGTTCGAACTCAGTCATGAAACTGTCTGCAGAATCCGGTTCCGGTAACGTAATACGCTCGTTCAGGCCCGGTGAATTGCGTCTTACCGAACAAACGTTTGACGTTCATGTCATCTTGTCAGCCAACAAAATTATCCGGGACTGGAAACCGGCAGCTTTCTCAGAACTGAGCATAGCGGATTTTGAACCGGCCATCGCTCTGGATCCGGAGATCATCCTGTTCGGTACTGGCGAACGGCAACAATTCCCCGACAATGCGCTAATGACTGAAATCATGCGCCAGGGTATCGCGTTCGAAGTCATGGATACGGCCGCCGCCTGTCGCACGTTTAACGTACTCGTGTCCGAGTTCCGCGAGGTTGTTGCGGCACTGCTGGTTCAGAATCTCCGTTAGATATCATCTCGACGGCAGGTAATCTAATGGATCAACTGGCTTGCCGTTGCGGCGTATCTCGAAATGCAGCGCCGGCTGTTGCGACGAAGTCTCACCCATTCTGGCGATTTTCTGGCCGGCGGTAATCTGCTGTCCCTCTGCGACCAACAACACCGAATTGTATCCATAGGCACTCAGATAGCTTGCGTTGTGCTTGATGATGGCCAGTTGGCCGTAGCCAATCAGTCCACTTCCGGCATACACCACCTGACCATCTGCAGCTGCGACAACGGACTGGCCCGTTTGGCCGGTAATTCGTATACCGGACTGGGTCTTTGGCGACTGACCAAACCCCAGCGCCAGTTTGCCGTCGGTCGGCCAGCGCCACTGCGGCGCTGGCGCCGCCGGAGCCGTGGCGCTGCTGGTGTTTTCTTTGCTGGTTGCCGCCATTGCGGATGATCCACTGTCCGGGCCGGTTAGGCGGATCTGCTGGCCGGGACGAATCAGCGTGCCGTCGCCTAAGTCGTTCCACCGTGCAAGTGTTCGGTAATCGATGTTGTATTGCCAGGCGATCGAATACAGGGTCTCGCTGGACCTGACCGTGTGGTATTCAGGGGTCCAGCGCAGCGCCTGGCCCCCGCAGGAAACTAACGATGCGCAGGCAATGAAAACACAGAGGTATACGGCAAAAGCTTTCAATTACGCAGAGCAATGTAAGCCAACAGACCCATCCCCACCAGAGCCCATCCGACGACGTCAATATGTCGTTTCAGGTTGCTTTCGAAGCGGGGCCCACCCCAGGCGATTAGCCCGGCCACCAGGAAAAAGCGTGCTCCCCGGCCCGCCAGCGAGGCAAACAAAAACGGCGCCAGTAGCATTGACATAGCTCCCGCCGCGATCGTAAATATTTTGTACGGTATCGGTGAAAAGCCGGCGGCCAGCACCGCCCAGAATCCCCAGGTCTGGAACCACAACCGTGCCGTAAGATACGCATCCCAATACTCCAGGCGGTGTAACAACGGCTCGATCGCCTCGAATGCCAGTGCGCCGATCAGGTAACCGGCCGCGCCGCCGATAACCGAAGCGACTGTCGTAAGACCTGCAAAACGCCAGGCATGACCGGGCTTTGCCAGCACCATCGGAGCGAGCATGACATCCGGCGGAATCGGGAAAAACGATGATTCCGAGAAACTCAATGCAGCGAGGTACCATGGCGCTTTAGGGTGCTTTGACCAAGTCATCACCCGGTCGAACAGCATTGAAAACAGTCGCATTACTGTTTGTCCGGAAGCATTGGCACAAACGAGACCCGGCACAGATCCTCCTGCTCGAAGCCCGCTTGCGTCCTGGTAATGCGTATAAGGTTCTGGATACCGGAAGACCCAACGGGAATCACCAAGCGGCCGCCGGGAGCCAGCTGCTCGAGCAGCACTTCCGGCACCCCCTCAGGAGCGGCTGAGACGATGATCCCGTCGAATGGCGCCTGACCCGGCCAGCCGCGATGTCCATCGTCATGTCGAAATCTAAGGTTCGTGACATCGAGCAGCGCCAGTCGCCTCCTGGCCGCCTCCAATAACGGCCCAACCCGTTCGATCGAAAAAATCTGGCGCACCAGGGGAGCAAGAATGGCGGTCTGATAGCCCGACCCGGTACCTACTTCGAGGACTTTCTTCGGTACGCGTAAATCGCCATTTTCCTGCAACAGGGCCTGGGTCATCAGCGCGACGATATATGGCTGCGAAATGGTCTGGCCCTGGCCGATGGGCAGGGCATTGTCCTCGTAGGCTCTGCTTTCCAGCGCCTCATCAACGAACAGGTGACGCGGAACGCTGCGGATGCGATCCAGAATCTGTGGATTGCTGATGCCGTTTTGCTCCAGCCGTTGCACCAGACGCTCACGGGTCCGGGCCGACGTCATGCCGATGCCGCTCAAATTGTGCGGGTCGGTTTTCACTGCGCCAGCCATGTGCTCAGGATGGCGACACTATCGTGGCGCGTCAGGTCTATCTGCAGCGGCGTCACCGAAATGCAGGTCTGCTCAATCGCGTAGAAATCGGTGCCCGGACCTGCGTCCTGACCAGCCCCCGCCGGTCCAACCCAATACACGGTTCGGCCTTTCGGGTCCTTCGACGTCACTACCGGCTCCGAACGATGCCGAGCCCCGAGCCGGGTTGCTTCTATACCATTCAGCTCGCCATAGGGCACATCCGGGACATTGATGTTGAGAATGGTATCCGCGGGTAACGGCGATACCATCAATCGTTCAACCAACTCACGGGTTGCCTGCGCGGCCGTATCGAAGTGCTTGGGCGGGTCACCGGCAAGTGACACTGCAATGGCAGGCAGCCCAAGAAAGCGACCCTCAATCGCCGCTGCAACGGTTCCAGAATACAGCACATCGTCGCCAAGATTGGACCCGTGATTGATTCCGGCAATCACCATGTCGGGATCGCCCGCGTCCAGCATTCCAGTAATTGCCAAGTGGACACAATCGGTAGGGGTGCCATTGACATAATGGATGTCGTCCCGCGTTTTCTCTACGCGCAGCGGCATGTCCAAGGTCAGCGAATGGCTGGCTCCGCTTTGATTACGGTCCGGCGCCACAATGACCAGTTCCGCAAGATCTGACAATGCCAGTGCGAGTGTCGTCAACCCCTCAGCGTGGTAGCCATCATCATTGCTGAGGAGAATCTTCATTGCTCTGTTACAAAAACCGCGGTAATCCTCGCAGCCAAAGAAAATGTAGTTATCGGATCGGCAGGTTGCATGCTCTCGCGGTATATTGTGATGAGCCTGCCAACCGGCGCATGGATATACGACCCCCACATGGCCGAGGACCGCAACGACAAACATAGCAAGTCTAAAGAGGACGCGCTATTCAGGCAGTCGGTCAGCGGCACGCGGCCATTGGACGCCAAGAAACGCCATTTGGGGTCATCGGCTCCACCGGCGGCTGCGCGCTCCGCCCGGCGGGAAAAAACATCGGCCATGGAGGAGGCTCCCGCCCATCCGCCTGCCAAAGACATCGAATTCGGGGAAGCGCTGGCCTTCAAACGCCCGCAAGTACCCCGATCGGTCATGCGACAGCTGCGGCGGGGTAAGTTTGCAGTGCAGGACGAAATGGACTTGCATGGACTCATCGCTTCTGAGGCCCATGAACGTTTGCGCGAATTTATAACGGTGTGCAATCGAAGGGGCATCAAGTGCGTGCGAATCGTGCACGGCAAGGGGCTGCGTTCGGGATCCACAGGCCCGGTACTCAAAACCAAAGTGAACCATTGGCTGCGCCAATGGGATGAAGTACTCGCGTTTTGCTCGACTCCACCCCGAGACGGCGGGACCGGCGCAGTATACGTGCTATTAAGTAACGGCCGACCGTAGCGAAGCCGTCGCCTCGATGAAGCAGAATCGATACGGACCGACTGAGTCCGTTGTAAACGCCGCGTCTCGCACGCCGCTGCGGTCACTTGCGCAGATTCTCAACGAGACCTTGCATAGCCGCCTGCGTTTCTTCGCTGAACCAATAATCGGTTGCCACATCGGCGTCATCAGCAGCTTTTAGTTCCTGAAGGAATTTATCCTTGGCTAACAAGCGCGTCCGATTCATCGCAATAGGTGGCAAACTGATGGTCTGTTGGGCCCATGCCAGCGCCTGCTGGACCACAGCGTCAGGCTCGGCCAACTCATCCACCAGGCCACAGTCTCTGGCCTGCTCAGGGGAGAGCAACAGGCCCGAAGTGGCCAGTTGTGCAGCCCGACGGCCACCTACCAGGCGCTCCAGGGCGAGCAGGATCGTGCGTGGTACCGGTAACCCGACTCGTACTTCGTTGAATCCAATTTTGAATGACCCTGCTGCAGACACCCGGTAGTCGCAATGAACTGCCAGCACCGCTCCACCGGCTGGACTATGGCCGGTAATCGCCGCAACCACCGGCACGGAACTGCCGGCCAATGAGGTCATCAGACTCAGAAACGCAGTCCAGAACCGGTTGATTGCCGTCCGGTCCAGTTGCAGCAACTCCGGAACATCCAGTCCACCACTGAACATACCCGGCAACCCTGACAGGATGATCGCCTGGGCACCCTGCACACAGGCACTCGCGTGAGCGCTAGCGATCGAATCGACCATCTCCACGTTCAGCGCATTAGCTGGCGGTCTGTTCATCCGGATTTCCAAAACCTCACCGTGTTCTATCGTATTCAGCATTGTCTGGTCTCCGGCGCGGAGCGCTGTTTCTCACGGCCAAGGATGACTTGGGTCACTGCAAACCTTTCCGCATAACCCACGCGGCGGCGCCAGCCAGGTGCCGGATGAATCCGGCGCCGCTTTTATTCTTTCGGATCGGCCACAGCGGTTCCGAAAAGATAGAAGTTTTCGTCGGATCCCACCATGCCCAGATCCGATCGGGCACGTTCTTCCAGCGCCGAAAAACCGCTTTTCAGATCCTCGACTTCGGCATTCAGCTGGTCATTTTGGTCTTTCAGGTGCCGATTCTCGGCAGCCTGCGCCTCCACCCGGTCCTCCAGCCGCCAGACCTCGCGAAACCCATCTTCCGACACCCATAGCCGGTACTGCAGTGTTGTCAACAACATCAGTAACAGCAAAGTAAGAATCCGCATTAGCATGTGTTCGCCTGAAGTCCTTAGGCTGCCAGTGGGAACGCGCTGCGGCCCGCATACCGCGCCTCGGTGCCCAACAGTTCCTCGATCCGGAGCAACTGATTGTATTTTGCCATCCGATCTGACCGGCACAGGGAACCTGTCTTGATCTGCGTCGCCGCCGTACCAACAGCAATGTCCGCGATAGTCGAATCCGAGGTTTCGCCGGAGCGATGTGAAACAACAGCAGCATATCCGGCATCAACAGCCATCGTTATAGCTTCAAGGGTTTCAGTCAGCGTACCGATTTGATTCGGCTTAATCAGAATAGCATTAGCGATATTTTCCTGGATGCCTTTCGACAGGATTTCGGTATTGGTAACGAACAGATCATCACCGACAACTTGAATCCTGGATCCCAGTTCCCGCATCAGATAACCCCAACCGTCCCAGTCATCCTCGGACATGCCATCCTCGATTGAAATGATCGGAAACTGACCCACCAAATCAGCCAGATAGTCTGCAAATTGAGCCGCCTGAAACTGCTTGCCCTCGGACTCGAGGTGATAAACACCATTTCGATAAAACTCTGAGCTGGCAACATCCAGCCCCAGGTAAATGTCAGTGCCGGGGGAAAAGCCGGCGATGTTGACCGCCTCCATGATCGTTTCCAAAGCCGCCGCGTTCGATGGCAGATTCGGTGCAAAGCCTCCCTCGTCTCCAACGGCCGTGCTCAATCCTGCTTGCTTCAGTACCGCCTTCAACGCATGAAATACCTCGCTACCGTATCTAAGCGCCGTGCTGAAACTGTCGGCGCCGACCGGCAGAATCATGAATTCCTGAATGTCGACGCTGTTATCGGCATGGACACCGCCATTGATGATATTCATCATTGGTACCGGCATTTCGACTCGATCGGGTGACAAGTACCGGAACAGTGGAATGTCGGCCTCGCACGCGGCCGCGTGCGCCGTTGCCAGTGACACGGCCAAAATCGCGTTGGCACCGAGCGCACTCTTGTTCGCAGTTCCATCCAGCGCCTTGAGCTGCGAATCGATCACGGCCTGCTGCGTCCCGTCCTGGCCGAGCAAAGCCTCGCGAATAGTTCCATTGACGTGGGCAACTGCCTGCAGGACACCCCTTCCCCGATAACGCGACGAATCCCCGTCTCTTAGTTCGACTGCTTCGCGACTGCCAGTGGAAGCGCCGGAGGGTACGGCCGCCCGGCCAAACGCACCGGATTCCAGCCGAACGTCGGCCTCGACCGTCGGATTACCCCGGGAGTCGAGGATCTCCCTGCCGTGTACGTCTGCAATTCCGGTCATGAGAATCGCAACTCGAGATCCTTCATCATCACGGGTGAGCAGATATCAAATCGTAACCGTTTAATGAAGCATTTCGGACTCGGCGAACGAATGCCGCTTGGCGGCTTCATCGAGTTCTCTTAGCGTCCCCAACAGAGATTCCATCATGTCCAGTGGCCAGGCATTCGGACCATCGCTTAGAGCCTTGCTGGGCTCAGGATGAGTTTCCATGAACAAGCCCGAGATCCCGGCGGCAATAGCTGCTCTTGCCAGTACCGGAATGAATTCCCGTTGTCCGCCCGAGGAACCGCCCTTCCCGCCGGGCAATTGCACGGAGTGCGTCGCATCGAAGACCACGGGACAACCCGTCGACCTGAGTATCGCCAGCGACCGCATGTCCGCCACCAGGTTGTTGTAGCCGAACGAGAACCCGCGCTCGCAAACCATGATTTGGGAATTGCCGGTCGCACGCGCTTTTTCGACAACATTGGCCATCTCCCATGGCGACAGGAACTGCCCCTTCTTGATATTTACCGGCTTACCCTGGCTCGCTACGTTAGTGATGAAATTGGTCTGCCGACACAAAAACGCGGGAGTCTGCAATACGTCCACAACCGCGGCAACCTGGTCAACGGGTGAATCCTCATGCACGTCAGTCAGAACCGGCACACTGATTTGATGCTTCACCGTTTCGAGAATCCGCAGGCCATCTTCCAGTCCCGGGCCCCTAAAGCTCGCCGCCGAAGATCGATTGGCCTTGTCGAAGGATGACTTGTATATGAACGGAATCCCAAGACTGGCAGTCATGTCTCTGAGGCGTCCTGCCACTTCGACAGCCATGGCTTCACTCTCGATGACACACGGCCCGGCAATCAAAAAAAATGGATCCTCCAGTCCGACCGGAAAATCTATCAGCTTCATGCCTGTGCCGCTCTGGGTGCTTGTTGCTCTCGGTATTGCCGGGCTGCCCGGATAAACCCGGTGAACACGGGATGCCCGTCTCGAGGTGAGGAGGTAAATTCAGGATGGAACTGGCTCGCAACGAACCACGGATGACTCGGCAGCTCAATCATTTCGACCAACCCGTCAACAGAGTAGCCGGAACAAACAAGACCCGCCTTGGTCAGCTGATCGGTATAACGATTGTTGAACTCATAGCGATGCCGGTGTCTTTCGTGTATGACATCCTGCTCATATAACTTGCGCGCCAGAGTGCCAGCCGACAAGCGACATTCCTGCGCGCCAAGACGCATGGTTCCACCACGGTCTGATCCTGCGTCGCGTTGCTGCACACTTCCATCACTATCCTGCCACTCAGTAATCAACCCGATGACAGGATGCGGCGTTTGTTTTTCGAACTCGGTACTGTGAGCGTGCTCGAGTCCTGCCACATTGCGCGCGAACTCTACCACAGCAGCGTGCAGGCCCAGGCAGATACCTAGATAGGGGACACCATTTTTCCGAGCGTATTGGACTGCCCTGATTTTTCCATCGAAGCCCCGGTCGCCGAATCCGCCGGGAACCAGAATCGCGTCCACGTCCTGGAGGCAATTCAAATCTCCAGCTTCCAGGCCCTGCGACTCGACGTAGCGGATGCGGACGCTCGTTCGCGTCCTGATGCCAGCATGCACCAGCGCTTCATTAAGTGACTTGTACGAATCGCGAAAGTCGACGTACTTTCCAACCATAGCGACAAGGACTTCCGCTTCGGATTCCCGCTTCGCCGCCACGACGGCTTCCCAATCGGTCAGGTCCGCCGGCGGTACGTCCAACCCGAGGTGCTTTACGACGATGTCGTCAAAACCCTGATCCCGGAAAACCATCGGCAAACGATAAATGTCGTCGACGTCGACTGCCGAGATTACGGCGTGCTCCGGCACATTCGTAAACAATGCAATTTTTCGCCGTTGTTCATCGGGCAAAGCATGCTCAGAACGACAAACCAAAATATCGGGTTGTATACCAATGGATCGCAGTTCCTTTACCGAATGTTGGGTCGGCTTGGTTTTGATCTCTGCTGAAGTCGCAATATAGGGGACCAGCGTTAAATGCACGTAAACGACCGACCCGTGTCCCAGATCGACGCTGAACTGACGAATGGCTTCGATAAACGGCAGCGATTCAATATCACCTACTGTCCCACCGATCTCGACGATGCAGACGTCTGCATCACCGGCGCCGAGCTGAATGCTGCTCTTGATCTCATCGGTGACGTGCGGGATGACCTGTACGGTGGCACCGAGGTAATCGCCGCGCCTTTCCTTTGCAATAACACTGCCGTAAATTCGGCCGGTGGTGAAATTGCTGTGCCGGCCCGTGGTCGTGTGGACGAAACGCTCATAGTGACCGAGGTCGAGGTCCGCTTCGGTGCCATCCTCGGTAACAAATACCTCGCCATGCTGAAACGGACTCATAGTCCCTGGATCTACATTCAGATAGGGATCCAGCTTGATCATGCTGACCGTTAAGCCACGCGATTCGAGAATTGCGCCTAGTGAAGCGGAGGTGATGCCTTTACCTAATGACGATACGACGCCACCGGTTACAAACACATAACGAGGCATGCTTCACTCCCAACCCTGACTATCCATCCGGCACCTGATGCATCCTGCATAACAAAACCGCACTCCGTGTGGACGCCAATAAAATTCCGGCCGGAGCCAGCTTCGCGTACGTGGTCTGCCTAAAAACAGGCTCCCCAGAAAGCGTGCTCCGGCCTTACAAACGCTCCACTAGGAGATCCCAGGTCGGTATTACAAACTACCAGATCACCCGTCGCGCCACAATGGACGCCGGGCTATCGGAGGTCCTGGTGTCCTCGCCAATCCAGCCGATAGCCCTGTTCGCCGTGCCGGGGAGACGCTTGCGCGTCGACCCAAAGGTCACCAACCGCAACCAACCGCTCTCCCGCATAGATAAGCGGAACGTGACCGCGCATCCACGGCACGACCCCCGCTTCCTGAAACAGATTTTTCAGGGTCCTGCTGTGGCGCTCCCCAGTCGGGCGGATGCGTTCCCCGCCACCGCGAAATTTCACGGTCAGCGATTTCTCCAGAACCTGCTGCGCGAGCCCCGAGTCGGTGGTCTGCTCGACCTGCAAGCAGCCCCGCACCGGCCCCAGATCGAGTTCTGTGGTCGGATCCCACTCATAGGCTGACCTGGCATTGGTGTTGTCGAAATCGTGATCCGGCAGAAAATAGATCTGGTCGCGGTAACGACGAATCTGCACTCCGGGCCAGCAGACCTGCGGCTGACTATCGCCACGCGCTTCCAGCAAGCCACTGATGACGGTCCCGATTTGGCGGCCGGTTGGATACGGGTAACCCAACCTGCGCAGCGCATAGCGGATCAAATTATTCTGCCGGTCGGCTGGCAACTCTTGCAATGGGCCCAGCCGCAACCGATTACCGACCAGCGCAGCAGCCGCATCCTGCTGCGCCACCTGTTCCAGGATTGAAGACGCCTCCGCGCAATGGCGTGCTGATCTCGCTACGGTCGCCGCGGCAGCGGGCCAGCGTGCTTCAAGTAGCGGGAGAACTTCATGCCGCAGGTAATTGCGATCGAGATTCGTGTCTCGATTGCTGGGGTCATCAAGCCAGTCCAGATCAAGCTCGTCCGCATAAGCCGCAATTTCTGCGCTACTAATCTCGAGCAATGGGCGAAACAGCCAGCCGCTGCCGAACGCAGTTTGTAGCGGCATTGCCGCCAGACCGGCAACACCCGCGCCCCGCAAGAGCTGCAACAATAACGTTTCCAGCTGATCCTGCTGGTGCTGCGCTGTGACGAGAACTTCGCCAGGCTGCACTTGTTCGCGGAGCAGGTCGTAACGCGCCTGCCGCGCGGCCGCTTCGGGCCCGACGCCGGAGCTCAGATCCACCACCACTTGGTGTACGTCCAGTGGGATCTGAAGCCCGGCGCAAACGGCGCGACAGTGGTCCGCCCATTGGCCGGCCCGGGCGTGCATCTGATGATTGACGTGAATCGCGCGCAGTGGCATGACAGGCGCCCCAGAACACGCCTGCACCAACGCGTGCAGTAGTACCGTCGAATCGACCCCCCCGCTGAACGCCACACAGAGCGAGCTTACCGCAGGATCGATCCTCAATTTATCGACGCGGGACGTGAGCTCCGCGAGAATCGAGGTCGAGGTTTTGAGTGGACGATTGCCTGACATGGCCGCTTGTGTCCCGGTGCATGCTTCTAACGACAGTGCACCTACACTTACCGCCCAGAGGTGCCACGAACGGTGATCAGTGCCGTCTTGTCGCCGATGACATTACGATCAGATTTCCCTAAATTTTCCATATGACTTCAGGCGTACCTGCCGCTGTGCCACTAATTCAGTTGCATCCAAAGCATCCAGTCGTTGAAGGTTAGCGATGATCGCGTTCTTCAGCGTCTCCGCCATCGCAGCCGGTGCCCTGTGAGCTCCGCCAAGGGGTTCTTTCAATACTTCATCGACGAGGCCCAGATTTTGCAGTCGATCGGACGTGATGCCCATGGATTCGGCTGCATCCTCCGCCTTATCCGCGCTTTTCCACAGGATGCTGGCACAGCCTTCCGGTGAAATGACCGAGTATACGCTGTATTCCAGCATGATCAGGCTATCGCACAAGCCAACGGCCAGCGCCCCGCCAGAACCCCCCTCGCCGATTACGGAACTGACGATTGGCGTCCGCAACTGGGACATGACAAACAGGTTTCGCGCGATGGCTTCACTTTGTCCACGCTCTTCGGCACCGACACCAGGGTAAGCACCCGGCGTATCGATCAGGGTAACGACAGGTATCTGAAACTTTTCTGCGAGCAGCATCAGACGTAAGGCTTTCCGGTAACCTTCCGGTTTTGGCATACCGTAATTTCGCCGCACCCGAGCCTTCGTATTCCGGCCTTTCTGGTGCCCAATCAGGACAACTGGGACGCCATCCAGCCGCCCCAACCCACCCACAATAGCCGGGTCGTCTGAAAACATCCGGTCACCATGCAACTCTTGAAAATCCGGACAGATCTTTGCAATGTAGTCCAGGGTATGGGGGCGCTGGGGGTGTCGTGCGAGTTGGGCGACCTGCCACGGCGACAGGTTTGAGAAAATACTGCGCGTAAGCGACGCACTTTTGGATTTAAGACGTTCAATCTCCTCGCTGATATTGACCTCGGAGTCATCCCCGACAAACCGCAGTTCATCGATCTTGGCCTCCAACTCGGCGATGGGCTGTTCGAAATCGAGAAAGTTAAGGTCCATGATTCATTAGATGCGGAACAGGTTTACGTTAGCCTGCAAAATGATCATACCGAAAATCGGGTCTTCCCAAGTTGGGGTCTAGCGATCCTATAGTCCCGATTTGGCACGTACAAGCCTGCTTCACGAGTTCATTGCCAGCCTATTCTGATAAATGAAGCGAAAGCTTTTAGCACCAATGGCCTCGCTCAGCCGATCGCGTAACGCACGGCTCGGTCGAACCGACCAATCGGCACCTAACTGCAGACGGGCTTCTGCACTGGGTGTCGCGTAATACAGCGATACATCACATTGGCCGGGCCGAAACGGCTCAAGTATCGCGTGCAATATTTCCGCGTCGAGATCGGTCTCACCATTCGCCAGCCAGTGAATCACAAGCTGGGATGCTTTTCGCTCAATCACCCGATCAATATCTTCTATATCCCTGACGTTGAGTCGCCAGCCATCGATAAAATCGTCGTGCCGGAGCGTGCCGCTAACAACACGAACTGCCTGGCTACCTATCAGATGTCGAAAACGCTGGTAGCTCTCACGGAACAGAGTAATCTCGAGCCTACCCGTACCGTCGTCCAGAAACATCGTTACGCGATTGCCGCGTTTGCGTATGTCGGTCAGGATTCCGGCCAGCGTGACGTCCCGGCTGGATCGCGGGCCATGCGAGCCATTGTTTGTCCGCGATTCGCCGGCGGCTACATTGGCAATGTATCCACTGGCAATGTAAGGGCAGTCCGCAAGATATTGATCGAACGGGTGGCCACTGAGGTAAAGTCCCAGACTCTCACGTTCGGCCGCCAGCAATTCGGTCTCTGACCAGTCAGCAATTTTTGCGATCCCTGCAACGGCCACAATGGATGAACTGCCGCCAAACAAATCATCCTGGCCGGCCTCCTGCGCCCGCGCATGCTGCTCCGCCTGGCCATGCGCGCGCGGCAAGGCCTCCAGCAAACTGGGCCGATTCGTCCCGAGCGCATCCAGCGCGCCGGCCTTGATCAACGCCTCCATCGCCCGGCGACTGAGCTTTTGATGATCTACTTTGTTACAAAAATCATATAAGCTATTGTATTCATTGTCTTTACTTCGCCCAATGCAGATGGCACTGGCCGCCGCGCCGCCCATGCCCTTGACGGCCGCCAAGCCATACCGGATCTCGCTCCCGGTTTCGACACTGAATTGCTCGACGGACTGATTTACATCCGGCGGCAACACGGACAGATTCATTGCGTCACATTCACGCTTCAGAACCTCAAGCCGGTCGGTATTATCCATATCTGATGACAGTACCGCCGCCATAAAGGCCGCCGGATAATGTGCTTTCAACCACGCCGTCTGGTACGACAAAACCGCATAGGCAGCCGAATGTGATTTGTTGAAGCCGTAGCCGGCAAATTTTTCCATCAAGTCAAAAATGTGCGATGCGCTGTTTTGGCTAACCCCGTTGGCCATCGCACCTTTTATGAATATAGACCGCTGTTTTGCCATCTCCTCGGGCTTCTTTTTACCCATCGCACGCCGAAGCAAATCCGCTTCGCCCAGCGAGTACCCGGCGAGACGCTGGGCAATCTGCATCACCTGCTCCTGGTAGAGAATCACTCCATACGTAGATGCGAGCACCGGCTCGAGGTCGGGATGAAGATAGTCGATAGCATCGGCATCTTTCCCATGTTTGCGCTCAATGAACGCGTCCACCATGCCGGATTGCAGCGGTCCCGGACGAAACAATGCCACCAACGCGACGATATCGTCGAAATGATCAGGCCGCAGCCGCCGAATGAGATCTTGCATACCGCGCGATTCCAACTGGAAAACAGCCCTGGTGCGACGCGCCTGAAGCAACTGGAAAGTGCGCGCATCGTCCGTGGGTATCCTGCGAATATCAATTGGAGCTTCGGCATCCCCTCTGATTTGTGCGTTGATTATCCTGACGGCCCGGTCGATGATCGTCAGCGTGCGTAGGCCGAGGAAGTCAAACTTTACAAGCCCGATCGCTTCAACGTCATCCTTGTCGAGCTGGGTTACTGTGGTCGTGTCATCCTCGGCCCGATAAAGCGGCATAAAATCGGTCAACGGCGACGGCGCAATGACGACACCGCCTGCGTGGGTGCTGGCGTTACGGACCAGCCCTTCCAGCTGTTTGGCCAAATCAATTGTGGTTCGTACATCGTCATCAGTCTCGTAAAGCTCGCGCAATTCGGCTTCTTGCTCCAGCGCAGCTCGTAGCGTAATTCCCAGCTCGATCGGGATTAGGCGAGCAATACGGTCAGAGAATCCATAGGGTTGCCCGAGCACCCGGCCGACATCGCGAATCACAGCCTTAGCGCCCATTGTTCCGTAGGTAATTATTTGCGAAACGCGGTCCTTGCCGTACCGGTCAGTCACGTACTCAATGACCCGGTCACGACCTTCCATGCAAAAATCGATATCAAAATCCGGCATGGACACGCGCTCAGGGTTCAGGAACCGTTCGAATAGAAGATCATGATCTATCGGATCAAGATCGGTAATCCCGAGGACGTAGGCGACCAGGGATCCGGCTCCGGACCCACGGCCTGGCCCTACAGGAATGTCATTGTCTCTGGCCCACTGCATGAAGTCGGCGACAATCAAAAAATATCCCGGATAACCCATGCGGCAAATCACCGACAGTTCACGGTCCAGACGCCGCTCGTAGACATTCGTATCGGTAACGGCTCGTCCAACCGCCGACAATTCATCCAGCCTTGTTGCAAGGCCATTGCGAGAGCGCCGCTCAATGTATTTCTCAGACGACGTTCCATCCGGAATATCGTAATTGGGCAGGTGATTGTCCCCGAGACTCAATGAAAGATTACAGCGTTTGGCTATCTCTACTGAATTGGTCAGCGCCTCGGGCAAATCTTCGAACAATTGCCGCATCTCTGCTGGGTCGCGAAAGTACTGTTGCTCAGTGTACCCGCGTGGACGCTCGGGATTGTCCAGCGTATAGCCCTGTTGAATGCAAACGCGTGCTTCATGGGCTTCGAAATCCTCGGCACGAATAAAGCGGACATCATTGGTAGCCAGAAGCGGACATTGTGTTTTGCTTGCAAGTCTGACAGCCTGTTCCAGGTATTCCTCTTCCTGTGGGCGCCCGGTGCGGTGCAATTCGACAAAAAAGTCGCCGGCAAACAATTCGACTTGCTGATCTAGCTGCCTCGCGGCCAGATCGGTCTTACCCTCCAGTAAGGCCTGCCCGACACCGCCTCGAGGTCCAGCTGACAGCGCGATCAAGCCCCGCGTATGCTCCGGGTTCAACCAACTCTGCCGAACGACGGGACGACCGTCCACCTGACCCTCCACGTAAGCCAGTGTTATCAATCGGGTCAAATTGCTGTAGCCCTGCTGGTTTTGGCAAAGCAGTACCAACGGCGCCCGGCCGCTCCTGGCGCCGATCGCTTCGACCCACAAATCGGCGCCAATGATTGGCTTAACGCCTTGCGCAATCGCGGCCTTGTAGAATTTGACCATTGCAAACAGGTTGCTTCGGTCCGTCACCGCCACGGCCGGCATCCGGGCCCGCCTCGCCGCACGAATGAGTTCGGGCACGCGTACGACGCTGTCGGCGATTGAATACTCCGTTCGCACATGCAGGTGAACGAAATCAACCGTCATTTTCCACCTGCCCGGTTCGTTCGAACAAAATCGGAAATGGCGGCACTGGCTGCGCGAACCGGACGAAAGCTCATTCGATGCTGCGCACATGGACCGTATCGTTCCAAAGCCGCGCGGTGATCTGCCGTTGGATAACCCTTGTGCCGATCAAAACCGTATTCAGGATACTTGCTGTGCAAGTCAATCATTAATTTGTCCCGGTGTACTTTCGCCAGTATCGATGCGGCACCGATGACCGGACAGATACGATCGCCCCCGATAACGGTCTCAGTTGTCCAGCTGCACCGATCACCAAACTCCGGTGACCTATTGCCATCTATTCGCACCCGGTCCGGTAAAACAGCAAGCCCGAGTACGGCCCGGCGCATAGCCAACAAAGTCGCCTGCAGTATATTCAATTCGTCGATTTCACCCGGATCGGCTGCGCCAATTGACCAGGCAATTGCTTGCGCGCGAATAATCTCTGCCAATGTTTCGCGCTTACGGGCCGAAAGCAACTTCGAGTCTTTTATGCCAACAATCGATGCCCGCGGGGCAATTATGACGGCAGCGGCGACAACCGGGCCTGCCAATGGCCCGCGCCCTGCCTCATCTACCCCCGCAACTCCCGGCACCGATAGTCCTCCATGAAGAGAGCCGGCAGGCCAGTCCCGCACCCGGCCATGGCGACAAAGATTGCTTACTGTAAAGCAGTCGCGGCGTTTGTGGCACCCGCCGTTCCGGTCTCCGCGACCTCCAACACCGCTGTCGCTGCCCGCCGGCTTGCCGAACGGCGAAGCTGCCTGTGCAGCTCCGCGAATTTATCGAGCATGGTGGCACACTGCTCTGGAGCTTCGATGAACCCCAGCACCGCGGCACCCAGCGCCGGCCCCGTCACCTGCGATTGCAGGTATTCGGGCACGAGCGGCTGATCTGCCAGCAGGTTCGGCAACGAAAAGTACGCCACCTTTGCGAGCCTGAGGCCCCGGAACAGCATGAAGGTCAATGACGAAACGCGATAAGCCACAACCATCGGACGGCCGACCAGCATCGCCTCCAGCGTCGCTGTCCCGGAGGCGGTCAGGACGACATCGGCGGCCGCCATCGCTTCATGTGCCTGCCCGTCCAGAATCAAGGGCCGGGCTAGCGGGCCGTGCTCGGTCCAGCATCTTTCGAATAACTCTCGAGTGCTGTGGGACACCGTTGGCACAACAAATTGAATGCCCTCCGCCCGATTCGTCAGCCATTCCGCAGCCTGCACAAATGGTGGACCCAGCCTTTTGACCTCGCCTAAGCGGCTGCCAGGCAATATGGCGACGACCGGGCCCGGGCCAAGGCCGAGCGCCTCCCGTGCCGCTGTCGGGTCGGCCTGGTCGGGGATTTCGTCGGCCAGTGGATGACCGATGAACCGCGCCGCGATGCCGTGGCGTTCGAGAAAAGCCGCCTCGAATGGCAGCAGGCAGAGGACCAGATCGCAGGCGGAACGAAGCACTTTGACCCGACCGGGCCGCCACGCCCAGACTGAAGGCGAGACATAGTGAACGGTTCGAATACCAGCGCTGCGCAAACGCAACTCGAGACGCAGATTGAAATCGGGCGCATCGACGCCGACAAAGACATCCGGGGGATCACGCAGAATCCGCGCCTCGAGATCGGCCATCAGTCGCCTCAGGCGTGGCAAATCATGCAATACCTCAAAGATTCCCATGACGGCCAGTTCGTTACTGTCGCGCCACGGCATACAACCTGCTGCAACCATTTCCGGGCCGGCAACGCCCTCAAACTCAGCGTCCGGCTGAATCGCACGAACCGCGTTGATCAAGCCTGCCGCCAGTCGATCTCCCGAGGTTTCGCCGGCAATAATGACAATTCGCGCCACGCGGATAAATCTGCCTATCGCACAATGCTGCGCTCCGACCGCTCCAGAAATTCCACGAATATGCGCAGTTCTTCGCGGCTGGCTGCCAATTCGGCGATCCGGCCCCTGGCCTCCTCCAGACGCAGGCCTGAACGGTATAGTAAGCGGAACGCTTCCTTGACGTTTCTGGCTTGATCCGAATCGAAGCCACGGCGTTTTAATCCTTCCGAATTTACTCCACGCGGTACCGCAGGTTGTCCCGAAACCATGATGTACGGTGGTACATCCCTGGTTACCGCCGCATTGTTGCCGATAAAGCTGTGTGCTCCGATGCGACAGAATTGATGTGCACCGGAGAATCCACCAAAAATTACATGGTCTCCGACGATGACGTGGCCGGCGAGACTCGAATTGTTCGCGAAAATCGTCTCGTTACCGATTTCACAATCATGCGCTACATGAACGTAGGCCATCAACCAATTGTTGTCGCCAATGCACGTCACCCCGGTATCCTGGGCCGTGCCGCGGTTCAGCGTGCAATATTCGCGAATAGTATTCCCGTCGCCGATGACGAGCCGCGTTTTCTCGCCATCATATTTCTTGTCCTGTGGATCTTCGCCAATCGAGGCGAACTGAAAGATCCGATTATTCTTGCCGATCTCCGTCGTCCCTTTTATAACGACATGTGATCCAATTTCGGTGCCGGCTCCGATCTGCACGTCGTCGCCAATGATGGAGTACGGCCCAACCTCTACTTCTTCGGCAAGCTCAGCAGCGGATGAAACGATTGCAGTGGAATGAATCACGTTGAGGCTGCAGCTCAGGACTCGTCATCCGAAGCGGGCTTCAACACAGCTTTTTCAACCCGCCGGAGTCTACGGGCCATATCATCTAACTGACCGAAACGGACAGCATTTTTTCGCCAGTTCGCGGCTTCATCCATTGGCACCCCACCGCCAGCGTACACACCGGGCTTCTTAATCGAATGCGTGACCATCGTGCGCCCCATCACCACAACGTCATCGGCAATTGTTACATGCCCCGCGACGCCGGCCTGACCGCCGAGCATGCAACGCGCCCCGATCTGTGCACTTCCGGATATGCCGACCTGACCGGCGATCGCCGTGTGCTCGCCGATCGCCACGTTATGGCCCACCTGAATCTGGTTGTCCAGCTTTACACCATTCGCAATCACGGTGTCCTCAATGGTCCCGCGGTCGATAGTCGTATTTGCACCAATTTCCACGTCGTCACCGATTCTGACACCGCCCAGTTGGGGCACCTTGGTCCAGGCACCAGTGGATTCCTTGGCAATCCCGAACCCGTCGGCACCAACCACTGATCCCGAATGCAGCAGGCAACGCTGGCCAATCTGGACGCCGGAATACAACGTAACTCCTGCCATCAGACGAGTATCATCGCCAAGCACCGTGCCACGTCCAAGTACGCACAGCGCCCCGATGCAGACCCGCTCCCCGAGGACGACCGCATCACCGAGCACAACACCCGGGGCAATTTCACAGGATTTAGGAATTTCGCAATCAGCCCCAATCGATGCGGATTCATGCACGCCGGGAACAAGCGGCGGCTCAGGGTGCAATAAAGCTGCCACGTGAGCATATACCCGATACGGCTCCGGGGTGATCAACGCCGCGGTCGGGCAATCTTCCACCACACTTTCTTCGAGAATTACGGCGGTGGCCTGCGTTTGGGCAAGCATTTTGCGATAGGACGGGTTCGCCAGAAACGCGATGCACCCTTTCCCGGCAGACTGAAGCGTGCCGACTTGATCGACCTCAGTGTCGGGGTCGCCGCGCAATTCGCAACCAAACTGAACGGCAAGCTTACCCAGGCTGATTGACATACATGTCGGGCCAATTATCGGTAGATACACTCAGGCGGTCAGTGAATCGCGCTGCACGGCGGGCCACCCTGCCATCTATAAGCAAAATTACTGTCCCCGCTGGCCCGCCCCGGCACTTTGCATACTGTTCAGCACATCCTGGGTAACGTCCACCACCGGGCTGGCATACAAAACGCCGTCGCCCAGGATCAGATCGTAGTTGCCCAATTGGCCGAAAGCTTGAATATCCCTCAACAGCTCCTGCTGAACTTTGGCGAGTTCTTCATTCCGCCGCAATTCGAAATCCTCGGAAAATTCCTGCTGACGTCGTGCCAGGGTGCGTTCCTCATTTCTGAGGTCCCGTTCAGCATTCCGGCGTTCTTCAGCGCCCATGACCTCCAGGTCACGCTGCAGCTGAGCCTGTTTCTCCTGGAACCCTGTCTGCTGGGCAACAATTTCCCGTTGCCGTGGAGCAAACTCGTCCTGCAGGGTTTCCATCGCTATACGAACCTGCGGTGATTCGTTCAGCAGTCGGCCAGCATTGACGACACCGATTTTTAAATCCCCAGCACTTTGGGCAAGCAAAAAACCGGGCCAGGCGCTCAATGCAAAAATGGCCGCAACGGCCACTCGTTGTACTCGTCTCATGTTTCAAACCCTTGCTTATAAATATCTAAAATCAAAATGCGCCGCCGATGGAGAACTGGAACTGTTCCACCTGATCGGGGAACCGGAACGGAGTGGCTTCGGAATCATTGAGCGGAAATGCATAGCTGAATCGAAACAACCCCATCGGCGCCAGCCATTGGGCGGCAATTCCAACCGATTGTTTAAGTTCGTCTGCATCAAACTTGTAACCGGTCGGCACACCGCCGTTTGGTCCCGGAAACCCAGGTGGCCCCCAAAAATCGACTCCCCCAGTGGAAAAGACGTTGCCAATATCGAAAAACGCGGTAAACCGGGCCCGCGACGCCCATTTCTGCGGCATCGGCAGGATGATCTCCGTCTGTGCTGCAATAAACATGTTGCCACCATACGGATTACCGCGGCTATCGATCGGGCCAAGCGTATCCTCCTTAAATCCCCTGACAGTATTTGGACCACCGGCAAAATACTGCTTGAACGGTGCAATCGACGTAGTATCTCCGAAACTGTCTCCAAACCCAAGATCGGCGTTGATCGACAGCGTGAACCAACGTCCCAGCGGCACATACTGCCGGAAATGGTAGTTAAACGTATAGTATTCGACGTCACTGCCCGGAATCGTGCCGGTTAACGTAAATCGGTGCTGAGATCCCCGGTTCGCGAACAATGATCGATTCCGGGTGTCCTTGATCCAACCGGCAATTAATTCGAAGGTATTGAATTCCGAGCAAGTAATGATGGTGCCGGTCGAGCACTCGTTCCCGTTGTTGTTAACCCATTGAAATGCCTGCAGGCTACTGCCATTCGGATCAGCCAACAGCTGGGCCTTCTGCCAGGAGAACCCGAGTATAACCCGTTGGTACTCAGTTACCGGATAGCCGTATTCCACCGATGCCGCAATCGTCTCGGTGGAAAAGTCGGAAGAACTCGAAGTGAACTGGGTGATATTGCGGTAGGTGAAACTGACTGTTCTACTGACCTCATCAATGGTCGTGTAAGGATCGGTATGAGAAACACTGTACGCCTTGCTGAACTTTCCGGTGTTGATATTGGCTGCAATTCGGTTGCCGGTCCCCATAAAGTTTGTATGCACGAAATTCAAGTTCAACATCAGTTTCTGCGCATCTGAATATCCCAGCCCGCCGCCAAACTGTCCTGGCAATCCCTCCTTAATATCAAAGTCAACGTCTACAAGATCTGGCGTACCGGCCACCGGGGTCGTTGAGACGTTGACAGCTTCTATGTATGGCAATCTCTGTATTCTGACCTTTGAGCGCTCGAGACGACTATTCGACAGGTAACTACCCTCAAACTGCCTTACTTCACGTCGAAATACTTCATCGTTTACCGACGATGCCCCATTAAAATTAATTCGCCGCACATAAACACGGTTTTTCGGGTCGATGTAGAAGGTAATCGCAACTTCTTTGTTCTCCTTGTCCAGCTCGGGCACCGGGTTAACCTCGGCGAATGCATGGCCTTCCTCGCCCAGGAGTAATTGGATTAATTCCGTGCTCTGGCTAATAAGACGTTGCGAAAAAATTTGCCCAGGCTTTACCTGAATGAATGGGTTCAGCTGCTCAGGAGTCAACACCAGGTCACCGGCGAGCTTCACGTCCGAGACAACATAGCGATCGCCCTCAACAACGTTTACGGTGATGAAAATGTCTTTTTTGTCCGGAGAAATTGCGACCTGAGTCGACTCGAGAGAAAAATCGGCAAATCCACGGTCCATGTAATATGACCGGAGCATCTCCAGGTCGCCGGACAGAGCCTCTCTGGAATAGCGATCATCTTGCCGGATCCATGAAAGCCAGTTTGGAGTCTGAAGTTCCATGTTTTCCAGTATGTCCTCGTCTGGAAATGTGTAGTTTCCAACGATGTTGATCTGTCGGATCTTTGCGCGATCTCCTTCTTTGATATTGATACTGATACCGACATTGTTGTCCGGAAGTTCTTCGACCTCGGTGCTGATTTCTGCGCCGTATTTGCCCTGGCTGTAATACTGGTCGGTTAGTGATCGTTCCACCTCATCCAGTACCGCCCGGTCAAATATGCGCCCGACCTTCAACCCGATATTTGCCAGCGGTTCTTCGAGATCCTCTGTCTTGATGTCCTTGTTTCCACTAATACTGAACGAGGCGATTGACGGTCGCTCCAGAACGGCTATTACCAATGTGCTGCCATCTCGCCTGAGTTCAACATCTTTAAAAAACCCGGTTGCGAAGACTGCACGCAGGGCCTCCTGGACCCGCTGCTGGTCAAGCGTGTCGCCAATATTGATCGGTAGATAATTAAAAACCGTACCTTCCGAAATTCGCATCAGGCCTTCGATTCGAACATCCCGGACTATGAATTCGTCAGCCGCGTAAGTCGGTACCGCTACCAGAAAGAGCAGAGTCAAAGCTACTGCATAGACTCGAGAACGGGCGAGCCAATTCCTACGCTGACAATTCACAAGGCGGCTCAGTTAAAAATTCGCGCGAGATCGTTATAAAAAGCAAAGCTCATTAGCACCACCAGTATCGCGATCCCGATCTGTTGCCCAATCAGCTGCGCCCGCTCTGACAGGGGACTTCCTTTGAAAGCCTCGAGGACCTGGTAGACAATCTGACCACCATCGAGCATTGGAATTGGCAGAAGATTCAGAATCCCCAGACTGATACTGACTATCGCCAGAAAACTGAGAAAGGATGCCAACCCACCGCTCGCCGAGTAACCAGCATATTGGGCAATATTGATTGGCCCACTGATATTTTTGGCGGAAACCTCGCCAGTGATCATGCGACCGATCATGCGGACTGTAAGCGCCGACATCGTCCAGGTGCGCTTCAGTGCCACCCCGAATGACTCACCCAAGGAGTACCGTTGATCAGCCCGATATCTATCCAGCACGCCAGGTGGAACTGTCGTGGTCGTTCCAATCCATCCCACCGGGTTACCTTCGGACAGCTTGCTGGCGAGCGCAACAGTAAGCTGCAATTCAGCTCCGCCACGCTCAACAACGAGCTGAACGGTTTGATCGGGTTTTGATTGCACCAGACGAACCCAATCAGCACCATTGTGCACCGGGTCCCCATCAAGGCGCAGGATGAGGTCGCCGGGCAGCAAGCCCGCTGTTTCCGCCGGGCTGCCCGCTTGCACGTCAGTCACCAGCGGGAACCAGGGCGGCGCCCATGGCGTTATACCCAAGCCGCTGAACATCTTTCCAGGCTCAGTTAATTCGGTCATCTTGCCCTGAACATCGAGCCATACGGTACGACGGTCATCTTGCCGGTCGACCACCTGCATCGGCATGTCGCCATCAGCAAGTATGGAATCCAGGATCGCCAGAATGGCGCCTTCCCAGGTTGCTACCGGTTGCTCACCCACCTGCACAATACGGTCACCTTCAGCAAGGCCAGCGTTCGCTGCAATTGATGCTTCAGTTACGTCGCCAATGATTGGCTGAGCGCCGGGAACTCCGATGACGAACATTGCCCAGTAAGCAAACACCGCAAAAACAAAATTCATCATCGGCCCGGCCACCAGGACGGCGATTCGTTTGGGTATCGGCTGTCGGTTGAATGCGCGAGGCAGGTCGACAGAGTCTACATTGCCTTCTCTTTCATCCAGCAATTTCACATAGCCGCCCAATGGCACGGCGGAGACGCAATACTCAGTCTGATCTGTACCCCATCGTCGAAGCCAGATTGGCCGCCCAAAACCGATGGAGAATCGCAATACCTTGACCCCGATCAACCGCGCGATCAGGTAGTGACCGTACTCATGTACAGCCACGAGAATGCCAATGGCCAAAACGAACGCGAAAATTGAAGTCAATACCGTGCTCATCAGCGATCCATGATCTCCTCAGGCAAAGCCCGAAAAACTAAGTATTGGACAGTTTGTGCATGTGCCCGTTCCTGCCGCAAAGCAATATCAAGTGCGCCTTGCGGTCGATACCGTTGCACTAACCGGCCGCAAATGCCTGCAGCCAGGACAACTCAATAACGAATAGTGGAACCGCGGCGTTGACGCTATCGATCCGGTCCAGCAATCCGCCATGCCCCGGCACCAGCCTACCACTGTCCTTGAGCCCGGCGTTACGTTTGAACATGCTGACGGTCAGGTCTCCCACGACCGAAATCGCGCCGACACTGAGCCCCAACGGTATAAATTGGGCTACCGGCCAGCCGAAATACAGGCCTCCAAGGCTAGCGCCCAGCGCTGCTCCAACCAGCCCCCCCAGCAAGCCCTCCCATGTCTTGCCTGGACTGACGTGCGGAGCTAACTGCACGCGACCGAACCTGCGACCAACGACGTAGGCCCCTACATCGGCTGCCCAGACAATTACCAAGACCAGAAGAACCAATTCCGCCCCCAGCGGCTCGATGAGAATCAGGTTTACGCATGCCAGCCAGCCCGGTAGCAAAACGAAAACACCGCAGATCGCTGTCACGGGCGGCTTTATTACAGTTGGATACCGCAGTATCCACAAGAAGGCGATACCCCACCAAACCAAGCTGCCGCGCAGTACGACAAGCACCCATTCGCGATCAGGTATCAAGCTTCCGACCGCCAACATCAGCGCCGCAATAAAAAGAACGTAGAACCAATTCGCCCTTTTCTGCTTGAAACCGAGAAACCCCCCCCATTCCCACGCACCAATCATGACCAAACTGCTGATTGCCGCTATAGACGCTAACGGCGGCAGTGCAAATAGCACCAGTACCAGCAGAGCTATCAGTAGAATGGCAGTAATTATTCGCTGAAAAAGCGTATTCATTAGTTACTTGCCGACTTCGACCATCGCGATGGGACTATGGCAAGATCAGGCACTAAATTCGGTACCGACAGCAACCTGCTCGCCCGTTTTCCCGTAGCGTCGCTCGCGGTCCGCAAAAAACTTCAGCGCTGCATCAAGGTCAGTAGAATCGAATTCCGGCCACAGCGTGTCGGTAAAATACAATTCCGTATAGGCTATATCCCACAGTAAAAAATTACTGATCCGCCGCTCGCCGCCGGTTCGAATAAGAAGATCAGGGTCAGGTATCCCTCCGAGTGACATATATTTATTGAGTGAAGCTTCATCAACCGTATTGGCGTCCAGCTCACCTTTGCTTACGGCTACGGCAACACGTTGGGCCGCCTGAACAATATCCCAGCGACCACCGTAGGCGAGCGCCAACACAAGTTGCATGCGCTCATTGCCGATGGTCTTCTGCTCCGCTTCGCCCAATCCCAAGCGCAGTCCGCGCGGCAATTGATCGCGATCACCAATGAAATTCAGGCGCACTCCGTTCTCGTGAAGCGAGTCGACTTCGTCCCGCAGAACTTCAACGAAGAGGCTCATGAGACCAGTTACTTCATCCGGCGGTCGTTTCCAGTTCTCACTGCTAAATGCGAATAGAGTAAGAATATCAATTCCACGATCCGCACAGGTTTCTACGACAGTCCTTGTCGCCGTGACGCCTGCGCGGTGGCCGGCGATACGCCGGCGTCCATTCTGCCGGGCCCACCGCCCATTACCATCCATAATGATCGCTATATGTCTGGGTAGCTGCCGTTTGTCTTCTACCATCTGTTTAGCCGTTCTTGCCGAGATTCGTTCGCAACTCAGAATTCCATAATCTCGTGCTGCTTATCTTCCGAGACCTTGTCGACTGCTGCGATGTGCTTATCGGTCAGCTCCTGAATCACATGATGAGCTCGACGTTCGTCATCTTCCGCAATCATTTTCTCCTTTACCATTTCTTTAAGGTCACTCAATGCATCCCGCCGTACGTTACGAATCGCCACGCGACTTTGCTCGGCTTCCTGTTTCACTAATCGCGCCAGATCCAGCCGTCGTTCTTCAGTTAGATCCGGCAAAGGAACCCGGATGACACTACCAGCAGTGACAGGATTAAGCCCCAGATCGGAATTCCGTATTGCTTTTTCTATGACCGGTACCATCTGCTGTTCCCAAGGAGTAACGGTCAACGTGCGAGAGTCTTCAACGGCTAGGTTTGCAACCTGGTTAAGGGGCACATTGGACCCGTAGTATTCAGCGTTGATATGTTCTAGCAGGCCTGGGTGTGCACGACCAGTGCGAAGTTTCGTCAATGCCTTGGTGAACGCAAGCACACTCTTGTCCATGCGACCGCTTGCATCTTTTTGTACATCGTCGATCATGGCACACCCCTCAGATGCGGATACTCAAATCCTAGCCGGCGGACACCAACGTTCCTATATCCTCGCCACTTACCAGGCGCACCAGATTGCCTTGGGGGTGCAGACCAAGAACTCTGATGGGTAGGCTGTTGTCCCGACACATGACTATAGCCGTTGTATCCATGACATTGAGCTTATCCCTGATAACCTGGTCGTACGACAGGTGCTCATAGCGCTGCGCGTTTGGGTCTGTTACCGGGTCGGCTGAGTAGACTCCATCAACTTTGGTTGATTTAACCAAGACATCGGCGCCAACCTCTATAGCGCGCAAGCTAGCGGCCGTGTCAGTCGTAAAAAATGGGGTCCCCATGCCCGCTGCGAAAATAGTAATTCGACCTTTCTCCAGGTGCCGAATAGCCCGACGGCGGATAAAATCCTCGCAGACGTCGTGGATTTGTAACGCAGACATGACGCGCGCAACTACGCTTTCGCGTTCTAATGCGTCCTGAAGGGCGAGCGAATTAATAACTGTGGCCAGCATTCCCATGTGATCGCCGGTCGCCCGGTCCATCCCCGAACGCGCCAACCCGGTGCCACGAAATATGTTGCCGCCGCCGATAACAACACCGACTTGAACTCCTAACGCGATTACATCACGAAGTTCAGTCGCAATACCGGTCAGTATTTTGGGGTCTATGCCATAGTCTTCAGCGCCGAGAAGAGCTTCGCCGCTAAGTTTAAGAAGGATACGCCGGTACGGTATCTCAGTAGAGGTCATGTCAAATCCCGGTAATTCCAGCTGACACAAAGAAGCAACCCCACCAGGACGCGGGGCAACTTACACACTAAATTTCGAGTACGAAAATCAACCTTATCGATTCAACCAACATTCGTGGTTACTACACATTTCTAGCCGGTCGCATCAACCTGTGCCTTAACCTCTTCGGCAAAATTCTCCGCCTTTTTCTCAATGCCCTCACCCACTTCGAAGCGGGCATATGAATTGATTGACGCCCCATGCTGTTTTAGAAGCTTCTCTACTGATATATCCGGGTCTTTCACAAATGGCTGACCTAGCAGTGTAATCTCGCTCAGATATTTTCGCATGCGGCCTTCGACCATTTTGGCCACTATCTCCGGCGGCTTCCCCTCTTGTCCTGCCTGCTCGGTAAGGAATGTGCGCTCGCGCTCAAGCTGCTCCTTCGGCACGTCTTTCTCTGCGATGCAGGCAGGAGCGCTGGCTGCAATATGCATCGCCAAATCCTTGCGCAAGTCAGCATCACCGCCTGTCACATCCACAATGACCCCAATTTTGGAGCCTTGATGCAGGTAATAGCCAATTTCGCCCTTTGCCGCGATTTGCCTAAATTGCCTCACACCGATGTTCTCGCCAAGTTTGGCTACTAGGTCAATGCGCGCTTGATCCAAAGTGCCGCCGCTTTTTGTTTCTGCTGCCAGGAGTTTATCAACGCCGGATTCATCTGTTCTCAACTCGAATACAGCTTCGGCGGAGGCGTTAGCAAAATCGATAAAGTTTTTATCGCGCGCGACGAAATCGGTCTCGCTATTCACTTCAACGAGGACCGCCTTATCCTCATTCTGAGCGAACGCAATTCGACCTTCGGCAGCGATTCGAGCAGACTTTTTATCAGCACTCGACTGGCCCCGCTTGCGCAGCAAATCCTGTGCCGCCGAAATGTCGCCCTCGGCTTCCACCAGTGCACTTTTGCATTCCATCATGCCGGCGCCGCTCAGATCCCTAAGCTCTTTTACTAGGCTCGCCGAAATTGTCATGTTCCTGGTCCTGAATGTATGGTGTAACGACACTGCACTTTGCATGTCAGTGCCCAGATTTGACTCCGATACGATACCGGAGATCGGGCCCGCTGGCGCCTATCTACTTGCCAGTCGTTTTCTTCTTGGTGGTTTTCTTGGTTGCCTTTTTCGCCGCAGTTTTCTTAGTGCTTGCCTTGGTTCCGGATGCTTTCTTCTTCGCGGTCTTCTTTGCGGCTGTTTTCTTCGCCGCCGACGCTTTTTTGCTGGTGGCCGCCTTTTTCTTGGTCACCTTCTTCTTGGTGGGCTCTGCAGCGACCGACTCTGGAGCAGCGTCCTGCGCCTGTGTTTCAGCTTGTGGCTGAGCCACCGGTTCAGTCGGCGCTGGTGCTTCATCGACCGTCGCGGGTGCCTGCTCCTCCACTTCAGTCGGCGCTGGTGCTTCATCGACCGTCGCGGGTGCCTGCTCCTCCACTTCCGTCGCTGCGGCCGATACCTGTTTAGACTCACTTGCGGCTTCTTCACCAACCGATGGACCTTCAGCATCCCCAGGCGGCGCCGGAACTGGTGCCGCAGGTGCATCCTGCGCTGCAATGGCGGCTCTGGACCGCTGGCTGCGTGCCCGTTTGACCGTGGCGGTGCGCTTTCGGGCTGTAGCCCGAGTGGCCGGGCGACCCTGGGCATCAAGCTCCACGAATTCATCGTCACCGACCGGGACCGTGGGCAGTGAGTCCTTGCCCTCCAGTACCGCCTCGCATATTCCCGCCGCATACAACTGGGCCGCCCGCATGGCGTCGTCGTTTCCAGGAATCAGATAGTCGACCTCGTCCGGGGAACAATTTGTATCCACAACAGCAACTACCGGGATACCCAGCTTGCGCGCTTCATGCACCGCTATTTTTTCGTGATCTACATCTATAACAAATACGGCGTCGGGCAGTGACGGCATTTCCTTAATACCACCCAGGGTGCGCTCCAGCTTAGCCTGCTCTCGTTTGAGGCCGAGCACCTCTTTCTTGATCAGTTGCTCAAAACTACCGTCCGCCTCCATTTGCTCAAGCTCTTCGAGTCTTTTGATGGACTGCTTGATCGTCTTGAAATTGGTTAGCATGCCGCCGAGCCAGCGATGGCTGACATAGGGCATTCCACAGCGGTCGGCTTCGCTTTGAATCGCCTCTCGCGCCGCACGCTTGGTGCCGACAAACAACACCTTGCCACCGTCGGCAACCACGGACTTAATAAATGCACAAGCCTTCTCGTACAGAGGAACTGTAGTTTCGAGGTTGATGATATGGATTTTGTTGCGCTGCCCGAAAATGAAAGGCGCCATTTTGGGGTTCCAGTACCGGGTCTGGTGCCCAAAATGAACTCCAGCTTCCAGCATCTGGCGCATCGAGAACTGAGACATTGTTAACTCCTTCGGGTTCGTCCTCCATATGCCCCATACGGCAACCTGGTTGACCATCAAAGCCCAGTGGTCGCAGGCGGTGCATTACCGCAGCGTGACCATTCGGGCGTTACGAAAGTCGAACAGGCACCCGGCCGCATGTGCCGGCACATGTGTGGATTTCATTGCTTAAAATGCGCGCGCTTTATACCATACTGACGGATCAGCAACAACGCACCAGGGGCGCCGCGAGTGCGACGGGAGCACGGCCCCACGCCCCAGCCCCCGGGTGTAGACGGCCAGAACCCTATGAAATTCAGTAACCGAAGCCCTCCCCTGAATCGCGGGGGCCGGGTTGCCTCGAAGCGACTATCCGCGCGACAGGAAAGTGCCCAGCCCGCACCGATGAATATTAATCTCAAGAATGCCGAGGAACAGCAGAAAATGCGTGTTGCAGGACGCTTCACCGCTGATGTGCTGGATATGATCGGTGATTACGTAAAACCTGGCTTGACGACACAAGAACTTGACGGAATTTGCTCCGACTATATTGTCAATCATCAACAGGCAATACCGGCTCCGCTGAACTACAAGGGGTTTCCCAAGTCGATCTGCACATCCGTCAACCACGTGGTGTGCCACGGCATTCCGAGTGAAAAAACTTTACGCTCGGGAGACATCGTCAACATCGACGTGACAGTTATAAAAGATGAGTTCCACGGCGACAGCAGTCGAATGTTCATGGTCGGGAAGCCGTCAGTTCAGGGGAAACGCGTTTCAGAGGTTGCGTATGAGGCGATGTGGCTTGGAATCCGCCAGGTCCGGCCAGGTAGCCGACTCGGTGATATCGGCCATGCGATCCAAACCTTTGTGGAATCCAATCGCTGTTCAGTAGTACGCGAGTATTGTGGCCACGGCATAGGCCGCGTATTTCATGACGAACCGCAGATCCTGCACTATGGGGTAGCAGGAACCGGACTGGAACTAAAAGAAGGTATGACATTCACGATTGAGCCCATGGTGAATGTCGGCAAGCGCGACGTCCGACTGCTTCCGGATGGTTGGACGGTCGTAACGAAGGATCATTCCCTGTCGGCCCAATGGGAACATACGGTGTTAGTTACTGCCGAAAGTTTCGAGGTTTTGACACTCGGAGCACAGGACCGGTAATGCGGGCACCTGCCAGCAGCGTCGCTCGGCCCGAACCCAATCCGTTTGAGTCTGCTGAAGCAGCAGCCCTGGCCCGGCAAACACTGAATGTTGGCGGGCTTGGCATCGATTGGGATCGTATCGATGCCACACTTGCCGACCCGGCTGCCCGTCTGGACGATTATCGATCCCTGTTGCGATCGACAAATGCGGCCCTGGGACAGCTGTTCCTTGCCAATACCCCGATCGAACAGCTGGTTCGAGACCGCGCCGCTATAGTCGATCGTGTGATCCTATCGGCCTGGAACCGCTACGCTGCTCAGCTGCAAAAGCGCGTATCGCTGGTTGCCGTCGGCGGATACGGGCGCCACGAACTCCACCCTTCATCCGACGTGGATTTGCTTTTCATCCTGCCGGACCGCAAGCCGCGCCAGTACGGTCAGTCGATCGCCACTTTTCTGGCGTTTCTATGGGATATCGGGCTCGAAGTGGGACACAGCGCCAGAACCGTCGCTGAATGCCGCGAGGAGAGCAAACGCGACATGACCATCGCAACGTCGGTGATGGAGTCTCGGCTACTGGCAGGACCGGAAGAACTGTTTGAGCGGATGCAAAATGCGGTGGGGCCCAGCAAAATCTGGCCTGCCAGAACATTCTTTGAAGCCAAGTTAAAAGAGCAACGCGTCCGGCACCATAGCTACGATGACACCGCCTACAACCTGGAGCCAAACATTAAGGGCAGTCCGGGAGGGTTACGCGATATTCAGGTCATCATCTGGGTCGCCACGCGATATTTCGGTACGGGCAAGCTTGAGGACCTGGTTGAGCATGAATTCCTGACCCCGGCACAACTAGCCATTTTGCGCGACGGGCGTGAATTCCTGTGGCGTATTCGCTTTGCATTGCACCTCATCACCGGCCGCCGGGAGGATCGGCTGCTATTTGACCATCAGGCAAAAATCGCCAGTTTATTTGGCTATGAAGATGCCTCTTATACCCTGGCGGTTGAACAATTTATGCAGCGATATTACCGGACGGTAATGGAACTCAGCCGCGTCAATGAAATGCTGCTGCAACTATTCCAGGAAGCCATCCTGATGAATCCGGATGCGCCGCCAGAACCGCTTACTGACGATTTCCAGGTAAGAAACGGGTTTCTCCAGGTCACGAGTGACGACGTATTTCAATCGAACCCTTCGGGTTTGCTCGAAATCTTCTTACTCCTGCAACAACATCCTGAGCTGAACGGTGTCAGTGCTTACACGATTGCACTAATCAGGCGAAACCTGCACCGAATAGACGACGAATTCCGGCAGAGCCCGAAGAATCACCGTCTGTTTTTACAAATACTACATGCGCCAGAAGGTGTCACGCACGAACTCCGGCGTATGAATCTCTACGGGGTACTAGGCCAGTACATACCAAACTTTGGCCGCATCGTCGGGCGTATGCAATATGACCTGTTTCATGCATACACCGTCGATGAACATACGCTCTTCGTCGTAAGTAACCTACGTCGCTTCGCTCTGAGACGATTTGATCATGAGTTTCCACTTTGCAGCGAAATAATGAAGGGCTTGCCAGTACCCGAGATCGCATATCTGGCTGGCCTTTTCCATGACATTGCCAAGGGTCGAGGCGGCGATCATTCAGAATTGGGAGCGGTTGACGCCGAAGCGTACTGCCTCGAGCATGGCATGAGTCGGTACGAAGCGCGGTTAGTCGCCTGGCTCGTTCGACACCATCTGGCACTGTCACTGACGGCCCAAAAAAAGGACGTTAACGATCAGGCCGTTATCCGGGATTTTGCAACATTGGTCGGCGATGAGACACATCTCGACTACCTATACCTGTTGACCGTGGCTGATGTCCGAGCGACCAGTCCGAAGCTCTGGAATTCCTGGAAAGCACAGTTGTTTGAAGAACTGTATGAATTGACTAAACGAGCATTGCGTACAGGACTAGGGATTCGTATCGACAAAGAAGAGTTGCTGCTGGAGAAAAAACAAGCGGCAAGACAGCTGCTGGTATCCGGTGACGTCAGTGACGCCGAGATCGACCGAATCTGGGCGAATTTCGGCGAAGAATATTTCCTCCGCTGCCGCTCTGAAGAAATTTCCTGGCATACGCGTCTTCTGGTCGACTTTGAGCCCGATCGTCGACCGTTTCTCGTAGATGTACAGAACGATGAATCCTCGGCAGGTACGACGATATTTTTGTACACGCCACAGGTTGACTTTACATTTGCAAGCGCGACCGCGGTGCTCGATGAATTTGGCCTTACCATCGTGGACGCGCGGATCATTCCACTTGAGAATGATTACAGCGTTTCCGTGTATGTGGTCCTCGAACAGAATGGGCAAAGAATTCTTGATCCTGCCCGGTGCAAACAACTCCAACAGCGGCTTCGCCGTGCTGTGGACCAAAGCGATGGTCTGGACCCTCGCGTAACCCGGCGTGCGCCGCGTCAGGTCCGCTTGTTCTCGACTTCGACGATGGTCTCGTATTTGGAAGATGAGAAAAATAGCCGAACCGTTATCGAACTGGTAACCGGTGACCGACCGGGACTACTGAGCGAGGTCGGCAAAGTCCTGAAAGAAAATCACGTCTACATTCTGAATGCGAAGATTCTAACCGTGGGTGAACGCGCCGAGGATGTTTTCTTTGTCACCGATGAGCAGGATCGCCCGCTTACTGAAGCGGCCTGCGAAACCCTGAAGCAGTCGCTGATCACGGCACTCGAGGACTCTGGCTAGCGACGATCCGCCCCTGGATTCCCGGCGACCTTGTATTCCCCGTGCAACTTGTTGGCACGCCCGTATGCGTATATCGTTAGGCCGGGCTGAAAAGCGCTGGAGGCGCGGCATCGGCTGAGTGATTGCGACATGAAGCAGGACACCAAACAACTGGAAACAATCATCGAGGCAGCCTTCGAGCAACGCAGCGAAATCGATCTTGAGCGAGCCGAGCCAGAGTTACGCGAGGCGATACTTGAATCCGTCCAATTGCTGGATCGCGGCCAGCTTCGTGTGGCTGAGAAAATAGACGGACAGTGGCATGTCAATCAATGGCTCAAGAAGGCGGTTCTATTATATTTTGGAATCGCGACAACCCGAATGATTGATGGTGCGCACACCAATTACTTCGATAAGCTGGCGCTGAAATTCAGTGGCTGGTCAGAGGACGATTTCGTGAGCGCCGGTATTCGGGTCGTGCCCAATGCTATGGCCCGGCATGGCGCCTACGTGGCCCGAAACGTCGTGCTGATGCCTTCATATATCAATATCGGCGCATACGTAGACAGCGGCACGCTGGTCGACACTTGGGCCACCGTTGGCAGCTGCGCCCAGATCGGTCAAAACGTGCATCTGTCCGGTGGCGTCGGCATTGGCGGAGTATTAGAACCGATACAGGCCAGCCCAACGATCATTGAGGACAACTGCTTCATCGGGGCGCGCTCAGAGATAGTTGAAGGCGTCATCGTCGAGGAAGGCGCCGTGATATCAATGGGGGTATTCATCGGACAAAGCACACGTATCTATGACCGTGAAACGGACGAGGTGCTGTATGGCCGCGTTCCTGCCGGGGCCGTTGTTGTTGCAGGAAGCCTTCCGTCCGCAACCGGCAACTGCAATTTATATTGCGCAGTTATCGTCAAACGAGTGGATGCTCAGACACGCGCCAAGGTTGCGATCAATGAACTGCTGCGGTCGGATTGACCGTGGCTGCCTGAATTCGAGATACATCATTTCCCAATGTCTTCCACGCTCGAATTTACTCAGGAACTGATCCGTTGTCCGTCGGTAACGCCGGATGATGCCGGCTGCCAGGCGTTGATCTCCCGGCGACTCGAATCTGCCGGTTTTGCAACGGAATCACTGGTATTTGGCGAGGTCACCAACCTGTGGGCACGCCGGGGAAGCGCCGGCCCAGTGTTCTGTTTTGCTGGACATACTGATGTGGTTCCTCCGGGTTCGTCCGCTGATTGGCTGTCCGATCCGTTCGATCCTGAAATTCAGGATGGCATCCTCCTGGGCCGCGGCGCGGCCGATATGAAAGCGGCGTTAGCGGCCATGGTCGATGCCGCAACCGCGTTTGCCGACGCCCACCCGGACCACAGCGGTTCGCTGGCATTTCTGATTACCAGCGATGAAGAAGGCCGCGCCCGTGACGGGACGAAACGTGTGATTGAAGCACTGGAACTGCGCGGCGAGCATATCGACATGTGCGTCATCGGTGAACCAACCAGCAGTAATCGACTCGGAGACACGGTCAAGATCGGGCGACGGGGCTCTCTGAGCGGGATTCTAACGATCCGTGGTGTCGAAGGACACGTGGCTTACCCGGAATTGGCCAGCAATCCGATTGAAAGTTTCGCCCCGGTGCTGGCGGAACTCTATTCAACCCGACTCGATGAGGGCAATGATCATTTTCCGCCGTCGAGTTTTCAGGTCGTCATGGTCGAAAGCGGTTCCGAAGCACCCAACGTAACACCCGGCGAGCTCAAGGCCCGGTTTAATTTCCGATATTCGACCGAATGGAACCACGACAGCCTGCAGCGACACGTGGAACAACTTCTAACAAAGCACGGTCTGCAATTCAGCATCGATTGGCATCTTTCCGGCCAACCGTTTGTTACCGAAGGTGGCGAATTGATCGCAGCGGTGAGCGATGCCGTTCAGGCGACTACCGGCCTTACTCCGGAACTGTCGACCAGTGGCGGCACTTCAGATGGGCGCTTCATCTCGCCGGCCGGCGCGCAGGTGGTCGAGTTTGGGGCGGTAAATTCGTCGATACACAAGCCCAACGAACAAATCCCCGTGGGCGATATAGATTTGATGCGGCAAGCCTATGTCGGCATCCTGGAACGCATATTGCTTTAAATAGCGACGCTGCCCGGTTCGACGTTGCCTATCGTTTCGTTGGCAGCGGCACAGTTATCTTCCCGGACCAATTCAACGACCAACCGAGTCCACCCATTAATAGCAGCACGATCAACACCCATACCGGCATGCTAAGGCCGAGAAACGACCACTTGATCTCGGCGCATTCGCCCGACCCGCTCAGCACCATATCCAGTACTTCGGTCAGCGGAAAGGCCCCCAGCATATAGTCCAGCCCCGGACCGCAGGCCGGCACCTTGTCCGATGGCAGGTTCTGCAACCAGACATGGCGGCCTGCCACGGCCACGCCCAACAGAGCCACCGCTGCAAGCAAAAGTGCATAGACGCGGCCTCCGATGCGGCCCGGATTTTGCAGCCCGGCCGCCAGAAACAGAAGCCCCATCCCAATGACGGCAACACGCTGCAAAACGCACAGCGGGCATGGATCCAGCGCAAGTACCTCCTGAGCGTACAGGGCGTATCCCATCAGACCGACGCAGGCCGCCACTGCAAGCAGGTTCCCGGCTCTTGCGCTAATGATCAAATGGGCTCTCCTGATGCTCCGATGGCCAATTGTAACGCTACAAGTCCTGAATCTGGTCCGCGGGTCTGCTCAGCTTCCGGTTACCCGGTCGCGCAGATAATTGGGTAGCGCGCACTGGGCATCGACGGTCTCTCCGCGTCGGAACTGTTTTTGGGCAAGTGCCAACAGGTCTGCCGCCGACGGTTTTATGGTGACATCCGATCCCGTGATCGTACCGCCCTGCAGACCGGCAAAATTCGGGTAGCTCGCCCATCCAGGCCCCGCCGCGAACACCGGTCGATCCGGATCGAGTCGATAGATGAGAGGATCGACAAGTTGATCCGCGATTACGCTGGTGATTGCTCCATCCTCAGCAAACTGGTAGATGCCGAGATACGTCTCCCCTTTGCGCGCATCGATACAGGCAGCGACACTATCCACGTCATGCTGCTGTCTGGCACCGGCCGCCAACACCGCCAAGCTGGACACCCTGCATACAGGCAGATTCAACCCGAAGGCCAAAGATTGCGCCACGGAGGCGGCGACCCGAATACCGGTAAAGCTTCCCGGCCCGGCACCGAAGGCAATGCAGTCGAGTTCGGCCAAGCTAAGACCTACCTCTGAGACGACCCGGTCGATCGAGCGATAAATATCGCGAACGCTGGCCCGTGGGTCCGGCAACTCGACGATACGAACCTCGCCCGCGTTGGCCGCCGCCACCGTGCAGACGTCGGTTGCCGTCTCAACAGCCAGACAGGCAAACTGATCCGTCATCGATCAGACTCCCGGTCCGCGAAAAACGCGGTGATTGCGTCGAGTTTGTCCGTCACCGGCATCGGCGGAAGACTGTCCAAAAAAATCTTGCCGTAGCTTCGCGTCCGTAATCGAGGATCGCAAATCACGACTATCCCAAAATCCGAATAATCGCGAATCAGGCGGCCGACGCCCTGCTTCAGAGCGAGGGCCGCCTGGGGCAACTGAAAATCCCTGAATGGATTGCCTCCTTTCCGGGAAATCGCCTCCAACCTGGCCTGCAGCATCGGATCACCCGGGGATGCAAACGGCAGCTTATCAATCGCCACGACCACAAGACTGTCGCCGCGGATATCCACACCTTCCCAAAAACTGGTGGTGCCGATCAGGACCGGGTCATCCAGCTCCACAAATTGCTCCAACAACCGCGACCTGGGTGCCGTCCCCTGCACCAGTAAAGGCAAATCGAAATTCGGATCGTTTTCAAGTAAGTCAGCCGCGTGGCGCAGGGCGCGATGGCTGGTAAACAGCAGAAATGCCCGGCCGGCGCTGGCCCGTAGTACCGGGAGCAACTGCTCGACCACCCGATCCGTGTAGCCTGCCTCGCCGGGATCCGGTAACCCGGGTGGCAGGTACAGTAGCGCCGCACTGGAAAAATCGAATGGACTGGGGATCTGCTCGGTCCGCACATCCGCCATACCCATGCGGTGCAGAAAATGCCCGAAGTCTTCTCCTACCGCGAGCGTCGCCGATGTGAAAACCCACGCACACGGCTGCGCGTCAACCAGTTCGTTAAGGCTATCGGCCACGTCTATGGGCGTATAGTTCAGGGTGAAACCGAGTCGCGTCAGGCGCAACCAACGTAATCCAGCGGTCTCGTCCCCGCACAAAAGTTGTTCCAGCGTCTCGGTAGTGGAGTTAAGCCGCTCGCCTACGCGCTGCAAACCTACAGGAGGCTCATCGACGGCGAGCAGCCAGTCGGCGAGCTGCTCCAGCCCCGCGGTCAACTGCTCCATGTGCCCGCCAAAATTCGGATCGATATCCCGCCAGGGAACGTCCGCGGCGCTTTTTGGCAGCAACAACCTGGCTTCGCGAACCGATTTTGAGGTGCTGTCGAGCACAGCCTCGAGAGCTTGATCGTGCGCACCGGCTGATAGCGCTTCAAGCTGCAGATCGCGTAACAAGTCCAGCATCCTCGCACTGGAAATGCTGAGATTAAAAAATCCCTGTGCGATATCGGGAAACTGGTGGGCTTCGTCGATGATCACGGCCTCGAATTCTGGCAACAGTTCGCCAAATCCCTCGTCTTTGAGGATCAGGTCTGCCAGCAACAGATGATGATTCACGACGACGATGTCTGCGCTCGTGGCCGCCTGTCGCGCCGAAACTAAATGACATTTCTCATAGAAGTTACACTGAGCGCCAAGACAATTTTCAACCGTAGAGGTGACCAACGGCCATATACCCGAATCCTCGGGCACTCCATGCACCTCGGCGATATCCCCCGAGCGGGTCAATCGACTCCATTGGCTAACCTCCGCATAGGCCTGGCGGTCGAAGCGCCCAACCTCGGATTCGCGATCCTGGCCAGCCAATTCGAGCCGATGCAGGCAAAGGTAGTTGGCGCGGCCTTTTAGCTGAACGATCTCCGCTGGCCTGCCCAGAACCTGGGCAACCACCGGCAGATCGCGGTGGTAGAGCTGATCCTGCAGCGTCTTGGTGCCGGTGGAAATGATCACTCGCTGGCCCGACAGCAGTACAGGGATCAGGTAGGCGAGAGTTTTGCCGGTGCCGGTGCCCGCTTCGACGACCAAACGTCCCCCGGTCAGTAAGGTATCCGATACTGCCTGTGCCATCTCCAGCTGCTCCGGCCGGGGTGAGTATCCCGCCAGCACAGTGGTCAGCGGGCTGGCTGAACCAAAGAATTGCTCGATCTCATGTCCGTTTGTCACCACTGGAAGCTTACCCATAGCAGAAGCACACAAAAACCCCTTGTAATTAGGAGCTTACTATCCTTTTGTGACATCGATACTGGCCACTAGACCTGCCGCGAAACGGGTTCGGGGTCGGCCCGCGTAGTCGTCCCGACCCGATCGCCCCGGGCGCGCCTGCACTTGCGGAACCTCAACGACCCGCCGGTATAATACGCACTCCCCGCAGTCGGGGTTCAGCGAATAAGGAACGGCCATCGCCAGTTTGCACGGACACCGCCGGTATCTCGGCCGAGGCACTCAATGACAACTAAAAACGCGCCGCTCCAGCAATGGATTGACGCAGTCGCCGCACTGACTAAACCCGACAATATTCACTGGTGCGACGGCTCCGAAAAGGAATACGACGGACTCGTGGAACAAATGTTAGCCACGGGAGATCTGTTGAAACTTAGCGCGGATACCTACCCTCATTGTTATCTGCATCGTTCAGACCCCTCCGATGTCGCTCGTGTCGAACACCTGACCTACGTGTGTAGTGAGAAAGAGGAAGATGCCGGACCAAACAATAACTGGATGGATCCGTCTGAAGCTCACCAAAAATTGAATCAGCTGTTCGATGGCTGTATGCAAGGGCGTACGATGTACGTAATGCCCTACTGCATGGGCCCAATCAAATCGCCGTATTCTCGCTGCGGAGCCGAAATTACTGACAGTCCGTATGTCGTAATCAATATGCGTCTGATGACCCGCATGGGTCAGGCCGCGCTTGAACGCATTGAACGTGAGGGCCAGTTCGTCAGAGGATTGCACTCCACTGGCGATCTCGATCCGGAGCGCCGGTTCATCATGCACTTTCCTGAGGAATTGTTAATCCATAGCTTTGGCTCCGGATACGGGGGCAATGCGCTGCTCGGAAAGAAATGCCATGCATTACGTATTGCAAGTTGGCAAGGCCGCAAGGAAGGATGGCTTGCCGAACATATGCTGATCGTGGAGGTTGAAAGCCCTGAAGGGGAAAAACATTACCTTGCCGCTGCGTTCCCTTCAGCCTGCGGAAAGACGAATCTGGCAATGTTAATTCCGCCAGAATCTTACAAGGGCTGGAAAGTCCGAACGCTGGGTGACGACATTGCATGGCTACATCTGGACGCGACGGGTCGCCTCAGGGCCATCAATCCGGAATCGGGCTATTTTGGCGTTGTCCCCGGAACCAACAGGAAAACCAATCGCAACGCCTATGAGATGATTCGCCACGATGCCATCTTCACTAATGTTGGCGTCACTTCTGACAATGAGCCGTGGTGGGAAGATAAAAAGGATGGCGAACCGGCGACTGATTGGCAGGGACGACCGTATGCTGCCGAAAATGGCCCAGCAGCACACCCGAATTCGCGCTTCACGGTTTCGGCTGACCAAAACCCGAGCTATTCCTCACTTGCGAATGATCCCGGTGGGGTACCAATAAGCGCGATCATTTTTGGCGGGCGCCGTCGCGAGCTGGCACCGCTTGTCTACCAGAGCAAGGATTGGAAACACGGGGTTCTGGTTGGGGCAGGTGTTGCGTCCGAGACAACTGCGGCGGCAGCCGGCCAGGTTGGCGTAACCCGGCGAGATCCCATGGCCATGAAGCCGTTTTGCGGATATAACTTTGCGGATTACTGGGGCCACTGGCTCAGCTTTGCCGAGAAATCGGAATCCCTGCCGAAGATCTTTCACGTCAACTGGTTTCGCCAGGATAGCGACGGGAATTATCTCTGGCCCGGGTTTGGCGAAAATCTGCGAGTGCTGCGCTGGATTATCGACCGATGCGAAGATCGGGTTGGAGCTATTGAGACCGCGATAGGTTATTTACCGAGCCCGGGGGATATCGACACTACCGGCCTGGATCTGGAACCGTCCACAATGGAGTCATTGTTGAACCTGGATCAAGAAAAATGGCGGCAAGAAATGCAGGAGATTGGAATATATCTGGAGGAATATGGCTCCCGCCTTCCGCAAGAGCTGCTGGAGCAGCAACGCAACGTACTCAAGGACCTTGCTTAGCCTGGATACCGGTTAAATAGAGCAACCAGGCTAAACTTTGTAGGTAAATTCAATCGCTAGTGGCGTACCAGGGGCAGCAACCCGGCCCAAACCAATGACCCCGCTACCACTCAATTCGGCAGAATCCCGGCGAACGTAAATCTCCTCGCCATCCTCTCTCAGTATGAACGTACCGTTGGTGCTTTCGTCAATGAGCATAAAGCGGGACCGGTTCAATTCGATTCGTGCATGTAGCCGTGAAATGAGATTACCCTTGACGGTCACATCATTATCGTCACCGCGCCCGAGCGTTAGACCTTTGGCACCGCCGTCTGGCATGACGATTTCACGTCCCTGGAATCGCAAGGTGAGCTGACCAACCTTGGGCTTATCCCTGTTCCAGTCGATCTCGGGCATGATACTGGTCGCTTCTTCCGGCTGCCAAAGTACTTCGAACAAAGCAACTTCGTCTGATTGCCCCCTGAGCGTGGTGACACCGATTTGCCGCACCAGCGATTTCCAATCGCCACTTAGTTGCTCGACTGTAACCTCGGTTGTAATTATCTGGCCGGCCTTGGCCTGCGAGGTCATCCGGTTAGCGGTGTGCACAGCGGCACCAAAAATATCCCGATCCTCGACGACTACATGCCCGAAGTGGCACCCTATTCGAATGGCCACGCGGGTATCGTCAGTACCCATTGCCGGTTTATTAGTGATCACCTTCTGCATTTGGGTAGCGGCGTTCATTGCATCGTCGGCGGACGGAAAGGTGGCCATGATTTCATCGCCCATTGTCTTAATGACCGACCCACCGAATTTCTCAGTGGACTGCTTCATGGCATCGACACAGGTCTGGACGGTCTCTCGGGCGGCATCATCCCCCAGCGCTTCATACAACTGGGTGCTACCAACAACATCAGCAAATAAGATCGCGAGTTCCTGTTCCTTGCCCATAGCGACTGGCTAGACATCCAGAATATGTTAAATGGCCCGCAGAGATTATAAGGCATTCATTGCGGGGCGCCACAACCGAGTACGCCGATTCAATCGGGGTACGTGCCTTTTTGGTTCTCATTCGGATCAGCGAACCAGATTCGCAGCCATTCTGCTATCGACAAATGGCTCAGTCGACCTTCTTGGATACGCCTGGTTATTTTTCGGCAACTATATAGGCGATCCAGCCGGCATCGGCCTCTCCTTTGGCTTCCGGGGTAAATTCACCGTCGCCATCGCCGTCTTCGTCGGTTCCTTCCCAATAAACGGTCGCTTTAGCAAACCCGGCCTCCTCAAGCACCTCGGTAAGCTCAGGCAGAGTCCAAAACCGCCAGTCGTAGGTAAATGCCTTCTTGAGTTTGGATTTATCCGGAAACCTGAAATGGATATGGCAGATCATTTCGCCGGTTACCGGATAGTAATGGGCCTGATCCCATACGTAGGTAAATTTGTCGTACTTGGTCTTTTCCTTAGTCTCTTCCAACGCTTCATAGCCACCAAAAGCATCAAGGAAAAACACACCGTCGTCTTTGAGTGCAGCGTACACTTTCTCAAAATACGCCCTTAACAAAGGTCGCGTTTTGAAAATCCAGTAACTGAAGTTAAGCGCGCCGACTGCGTCCACAGCTTCGGTCTGTACCGACATGATGTCTGACTGAACCAGCGTTACCCGTTCCTGCTGCTGCGGACTCAGCCTCTTTAACCGATTGCGCCGTCCCCACTCAAGCACTTCGCCGTCTATGTCCACGCCGATGGACCGATGTTCATTGCCCAACCGCGCCCAGTAGCAGGCCGCACTGGCCGTACCGCAGAAGTCCTCGCGAAACAACGTGGGCTCACGGCCACGAATTTCCAGAAATGTCTTAGAGATGAACGAACATTCATCTTCCACGTTCTGCACAGACTCTTCGTATAACTCGTGCCGGTCCGCACGATCGGCCATCGTGGTACCGACCCGCTTTTCATCTCCAGATATATCTTTGGTTCGCGCCACCATTCCGTGATTTTCCTTTCGCTCTGATTCAACAACGTTGCCGTGGCGCTATTGTATAGCCATCCATCGTGATTTACCGCGGCAACCGGGAGCCCTAGGCAATCGCGAGTCGCAGACAGCCCGAGCATTAGGAACCGAGCGATGCCGCCAGCTTAGTCTGGCCGGCCGGACACAAACTGTAGTGAGTCCCTTAGCAGATGTGAACCCGAGCCCGGCATGCCGGCCTGTTCGGTGAGGTAGCGTCGCCAGGCTCTGGCGCCTGGGCGTTCATGGTAAAGGCCAAGCAGATGGCGGGTGATGTGCTGGAGCCGCGTACCCCGTTGTTGCTCACTTGCGGCATAGCAAGCCATTTCCTCGACAATCGCATGCCGCTCCGGGGCGGCCCAGTCCCGCCCGACTTCGGGATTAAGGTACTCCACTTGCAGCTGCGTCAACCAGTACGGGTTTCGATAAGCCTCCCGCCCGATCATTACACCATCAACCTTGTCAAGGTGACCGGTAACCGCCTTACCATCGCGTATGCCGCCATTGATGACGATGCGCAAATTCGGAAACCGGTCCTTTAAGCGGTAGACCAGCGGATAACGCAGCGGCGGAATGTTCAGATTCTGCTTCGGACTGAGTCCACCCAAAATAGCTTTGCGTGCATGGATAATAAACATGCCGCAACCGGCGTCTGCGACCGTTTCGACAAACGATTTGAGAAAATCAAAATCGTCATGCTCATCGACGCCGATTCGTGTCTTTACACTGACCGGCAGGTCAACGGCTGCACGAATAGCAGCAACGCAGGCACCGACGCGTTCCGGCTCCATCATCAAACAAGCGCCGAAGCGACCCGACTGGACGCGGTCACTGGGACAGCCGATATTCAGGTTGATTTCATCGAAGCCGCGGTCTGCGGCAATCGATGCTGCCCGCGCCAGCGTGGCTGGTTCATTGCCGCCCAGCTGCAGGGCCAGCGGATGTTCCCGGGGATGAAACGCGAGCAGCTTATCCTGGTCGCCGCGAAGGACCGCGTCGGCGGTCAACATTTCCGTATACAAGCGGATATCCGGGGCCAGCAGCCGCAGAAAATAGCGGAAATGCCGGTCGGTGCGCTCCATCATCGGGGCCACGGCAATCAGTGTCTGGGCCGCCGGAGGGCAAGCTTCGTCTGTCCGTGTGTCAGGCGAGCGGGAGGCACGCTGGCTACCCTCAGAAACATCTATGTAACGCATGTTATCTATCGGCCCGATCAAACACCCCTGGCTGTTTCTTCAATCAGGAATTTGACGACCATGTCCAGGGCCTCTTTATCCGTCGCACCGTCGGCTACGGCGTCCGCGTGAACCTGCAATTGCCGGTCCGCACTCGTTCCTTGCTTCATTATCTTGCGGGTGTGCTGAATCTCTTTCCAACAACCGAGCGCTTTGGCGTCCTCGGAGACCAGCTCGATAATTTCTTCTAGCAATTCCGGAAACGGTACGAGTTTACCCTTTGCCAGATCAATCAAACCTTCATCATGCCCATAACGCATGGCGCGCCAGCGATTCTCATTCAATAACATCCGGTTGTACCGTCGCCAACGCTGATTTTTCAGTCTAAGACGGTACAGCATTCGCGTTATGCAGACGGTCAGAGCCGCAACACTTACTGCATCATCCAGAGAAGTACAGACATCGAAAATTCGGGTTTCGAGTGTCGGGTAACGCGCGCTTGGACGAAGATCCCACCAGATCATCGTGGCATCTTCAAGTAAGCCCGCGTTCACGAGCACGTCCACGTGCCGCTGGTATTCGCCAAAGCTGTCGAAATGTTCGGGCAATCCCGAGCGCGGCAGCGCGTCGAATATCGTCAGCCGGTAAGACTTCAACCCGGTGTCTTGCCCTTCCCAGAACGGCGACGAGGTGCTGAGCACAAGAAGATGCGGCAGAAAATATTTCATTTGACTGAGCAGATCGATGCGCAGGTCATCATCGTCGACACCAACATGCACGTGCATACCGCAAATCAGCATTCTCCGTGCAGCAGCCTGCATCTCAGTCGCCAGGTAGTTGTAGCGCTCCTTCGGCGTACGCTTCTGCTCCATCCAGTTCGCATAAGGATGGGTCGAGGCTGCGATAGGCGCCAAACCGTAATTACTGGCAACGTCTACGACGACTCGCCGCAACCGGGCAAGATCTTTACGCGCATCGCCCACCGTGGTGCACACGGCTGTTCCGACCTCAATCTGAGAGCGCAATAATTCACGTGTCACCTGCTCATGACACTGCTTTTTGCAATCGGCGATTAACGAGGCCGGAGGGTCGGTTGCCAGATCTCTATTGTCCAATTTTACGAGCAGGTACTCTTCCTCAATGCCGACCGTAAAACTTGGATCTTTAAGAGCCATCGTGATTTGTCTCGTTCGAGCTTTAGAACACAGGAATATTCCAGCTATCAGATATCATTGGCCCCGATCACCGGTGAATTATTTCAGATCCATTATCGTCTACTGCGTCACTGCAGTCAGCCACAATCAAGCTAACGGGAATCTCAGGGACCGCCTGCACGGTTTGTGTACAAAGACCGATCCTCAAGTATCGGAGCCAGTGCCTGAGCCAAACGCTCCGACCATTCCGTTACGCCGGCCTGGGTTTGCACGAGATCCTGGCGAACCTCAATGCCAGCGTGCGGCAGTCCCTCCACCTCGGCATGATGATCGATCGTAAAATCGGCCGGATGCCTGCCAGAATAAGGTTCGTTATCGCCCACGACGACACCGGGCATCGCAGCAAGATTTTGGATCAAGGTTGAAGCCAAGCGCTGATCCTTGTCCCACATAACGCCGAAATGCCATGGGCGGCTGACACCACTGAGTGCCGGTGTGAAACTGTGGACCGCTAGCAGTGCCGGCGCCGGCGCCAGTGATTCCAGGGCCCGGATCCGGTCCCTGATCGCGTGATGGTATGGCCAGTAAAATGCGTCGGCACGCTGCTGCCGCTCCGGCTGGCTCAGCGCCTGGTTGCCCGGTACCGGAATTCCGTCACTGATCTCCGGAAAAGCACTGGGATCATCGAGATTACGGTTGCAGTCGACGAGGAGCCGCGAATAGCCTGCCAGCACCGCCGGTAATTGAAGTTTTGCGCTCAAGGATCGGGTAACCGCCCCCGCTCCTATATCCCAGGCGATGTGCTCATGCAGATACTTGCTAGGCACCCCGAGATCACCGAGCGATTCAGGGATCCTGAGGCTCGCGTGGTCACACACGATCAGAACGGGAAACGACGGTTCAACGTCGAGCAACTCGTACGCCTGCACCTCGCGCGCTGTTAGCAAAGTCGAATCGCCGGTCTGCATCTAACCTGAGTTGGAGCCATCAGCCAGCGCCGCTACTTCTGAGTCCTGATTTCGTATTTTTCCAGGAGATCGTAAAGGGTTGGACGAGTTATCCCAAGCATTTTTGCGGCTTTGGAGATGTTTCCCGACGCGTAGACCAGGGCCCGCTTTATCGCGCCGGTTTCGGACAATCGTCGGACTTCGCGCAGGTTGAGATTCGGGGCTTGGGCATCCACATCAGACAGCCCCAGGTCTGCCGCCGATACCTGCTTACCTTCCGACAAGATCACGGCCCCCTTGATCTTGTTCTCCATCTCTCGAACGTTACCCGGCCACGCATAATTTTGAACGGCATTCAAAGCGTCAGCACTAAATCCCTTTAGGACCCGCCCCTGCTGGCCGCCGAACTTTTCCAGTAGACTGCGCGCGAGAATCACCCGACCGCCTTCTCGTTCTCTGAGCGGCGGAATATTAATAGTGATTTCACTGATACGATAGTAGAGGTCCGGCCGGAACCGTTTTTCCCTTAAGGCGGCCTCGAGATCTTGATTCGTTGCGCATACCACCCGCACATCTACCGAAATTTCTTCTCGCCCGCCAACTCGTTCGATAATCCGCTCCTGCAGAAACCTCAGCAACTTGGCCTGCAAGGCCAACGGCATATCCCCAATCTCGTCGAGAAACAGGGTGCCGGAGTCTGCCATTTCGACCTTGCCACGAGTTTGTTTGACCGCCCCGGTGAATGCGCCTCGCTCGTGACCAAACAGTTCGCTCTCGAGCAGATTCTCCGGAATCGCCGCACAGTTTATTGCGACAAATGGTTTATCAACGCGTGCGCTGAGAGAGTGCAATGCTCTCGCCAATAATTCCTTGCCCGTTCCGCTTTCCCCCGCCAGCAAAGTGGTCGCGTTGGTCGGAGCAACCTTCTCGACCATTCGACATACTTCCAGCATCTTCTCACTGGCTGCAATGATGCCATCCAGTGGCGACGTACTTTCCTGCCTCAGGAGACGGACGTTTTCCTGCTCCAGCGCATAGATTTGATAGGCTCGGTCAACGATAAGCTGAAGCGTTTCGGTATCGACCGGCTTTTCGTAAAAGTCGTACGCGCCCAGGCTGACCGCCTTGAGTGCATTTTCCTGGTCCCCGTGACCGGTGACCACGATCACTTTGGTCTCAGGGGCAAGGGTCATGATTTCTTCCAGCGTCGCCAGTCCCTCTCCAACGCCTTCCGGATCGGGCGGCAAGCCCAGGTCCTGTAAAACCACTGGCGGTTCATAGCGCCGGAGCTGCGCCAGGGCCGTCTCACGGTCTTCTGCGACTACGGCTTCATAGTCTTCAAAGCACCACCGCAGCTGACTTTGCAACCCCGGATCGTCTTCAACGATCAGCAGACGCTTGCCCTGTTCCGTCACGGAACCCTCCTTCGATCCAGCCGTTGCTCCACTTACGCTAAGCCAGCCCCGTCCTTGATCCTGAGATCTCGAATACTACAACCCGGGCCAATCGATGTCCTCCGAGTCCGTCCCTTTTCACGCTATTCGCGGTTTAGGCATCGACCGGAGCTATACGACGACCTCCTGGTGTTCAATGGCAGGAAGCTGGATGACCACCTTGGTGCCGGAACCCGGCGTTGACGTGACCTCCATCGCACCACCGGAAGCCAATATAAATGACCTGGCCTGATAGGCGCCTATTCCCATCCCCTTACTGCCCTTGGTTGAATCAAATGGCCGAAACAGCCGGCTGCGAATAAATTCGCTGTCCATCCCACAGCCGTCATCCTCGACGGTGATGCGTGCCCGGCCATCCGCCATTTCGGTTCGAACCGTGACACTACCGTTGGAATCCGTTGCTTCTTGCGCGTTCCGGATCAGGTGCTCCAACACGGAAACCAGGCGCTCGCTGTCAATATGCGCCTCTACAGACTGACTAGGTTCTATGAATGCCGGTTCTGGTTCGCGGCCCTGGCATTTCCCGATTGCCTCCTTCACTGCAGCCGCCAGACTCACGGTACGAGAAGGTCCAGTTGCATCGCCCGTCTGGAGTTGCTGCATCAGTTTGTTCATGCGCGCCACAGAATTTTCAATTGTGGCCACAGCATCTTCAAAGAAATCGGGATTGTTCTTGTGCTTGGCTGCGTTACGAACCATCAGCGATTGCTGGGCAATCAGGTTCTTCAGATCATGCATCACAAACGCCGTCAGTCTATTGAATGCCTCAAACTGTTTGGCCTCGGCAAGTTGCTGGTCCGCCATAAACTGGGCCAGATGAGCGGCAACCTCCCGGCCAGAGGTCCTCAAAAGATCGATTTCTTCGAAAGTCAGCCGAAATGCCGAACTGGATTGAAACAGTACAATGAAGCCGATGACGGACTCGTTGCTGATCAGCGGCACCACCAGCAGTGCATCGGGAAATACCTCCAGCCAGTCTGGCCGCTGAAGGCCCGGATAGAATTCCGGTTTGCGCATCAGTTCCGCAGTATCGAGTATCCATTGCCGATCGCGCATGAACTGAATAACTGGATCTTGCGCCGTCACTGCGATTTCTGACCACACCTTTGTATTCCAGGCAGCCATGCAGGTGTATGCGCCCTCGTCCACGCCGCGCATCCATAACACCCCGGCAGGGCTGCCGACGATTTGTGCAAGTGATTTGATTGCGCGCTCGGGCAATGGAAGCCCCTGTTCCGGTGAAGCCAACGTATCGATCAAGCGCAGCCATTCTTCCCGGTAGTCATAACGGAACGGCAAAAAGTGTTTGCTGACAAACACGCGTAGTCGCGCCCGGAGGTCATCCGAAAACAGCAGGACCAGCAGTGGTGTACCGGCCACCAACCCCAGCGCAAGCGCCGCGATTGGAGCACTACTCTGGGGAAGCGTCCGAAACATCGGCGCCACCGCCAGCAACAGCAGCAAAAACGCGCCCACAGCGACCAGCCGTGGTGCGTATACCCGAGCCTGGGGGGACACGAAAATCGCCAGCGACCACTGCGGGTTGCTGTGCAGAGTATGGGCAATCAGGCCAGTCGAAAGACAAAGCCCCACGGCCCGGACCAGCAACATCCAGGCCGGAACTACAGCCGTTAGCAACGCAACCGCGAACAGCAAGCCTTGCATTCCGGTGACAACCACCGCCGCCAAACAGATCGACCGTAGAGCTGTGTGGCTTTCAATCGTAGCGTCACCAAAAAACTGCGCGGCCAACGCTAGCGCCAGCAACGTCAACAACAGAATTCCGAGATAGTAAAAATCGGCCACAGCAACAACGCCACCGAGCCCTGTTACCGGAAGAGCCACTGCAACTCCGAGGACGACGACTACGAGCCAGATCCAGCGTATGGCGCGCCTGACCATTTCCGGCATCGATTGCAGATACGGCCCGCGCAAGACGCGCTCCAGCAGGCCATACCAAGCCAGCAGCAGTAGCAACTCAGCGAGAAAACCGGCAGCGCTCAGCCCACCGCCGGAAACGGGCGCCACGGCATAAAAGACGCTCCAAGCCAGCCCAGCTAAGGCAACCGCCATGATATGGACGCGCAATATGCGCCCGGCGCCAACCGCCAGCACATAGCCGATCAGCAACGCGTTCAGGACTGCCGCTGCGATAAACGGGTAGGTCGACGAAGAGAGGACGTAATCCATGCACACAATTCCCGAAGAGAACGACGCCGGCTCAATGCGTCGAATCGCTGCGGCAGCAACAATCAAACCCAAAAGGATCTAAATTCTACATATAAGACAGGTAGTTAGCACCCTTTTTGCGAAAAATTACCGGGATCCGTGAGGCCGGCGGTGGCATAAGCCGCCCCAATTCCGCAAGGCCGGCCTCGTACAGGCGGCTTAGAGGGCATTTTTGTATATGGCGTCCCCAAGGGGAGTCGAACCCCTGTTGCCAGCGTGAAAGGCTGGAGTCCTAGGCCACTAGACGATGGGGACGCTGTCGAGCAAATATCGTGGTTAGTCTTGGCTTGTGACTGGTGGAGCTAGGCGGGATCGAACCGCCGACCTCTTGCATGCCATGCAAGCGCTCTCCCAGCTGAGCTATAGCCCCACGACCGCGGCGTGACTCTACGTTAGGCCTGAATTACTGTCAAGAAAGCGACGCGGCCCCGGATTACCGTAAATGCACACACGAAATTTATCCAATTTCCGTGAAAGTTTCAGCAGCAATGCACTACGATCCGCTCTCACTTATCCGCTTGTCGATGTATGCAAGCGCGCGGTCGATCCGTTCCAATGATCGATCTTTTCCGACCAGTTCGACAGTGATATCGATGGGGGGAGAAACTGAACCACCGGTGACAGCGACACGCAACGGTTGGCCGAGCTTGCCAAAGTTGATTTCACAATCCGCCGCAACCGCATCAATCGCCGCATGAATTGCTGAAGCCTCCCACGGATCCTGCTCGGCTAAGTGGTTCCTTAACGCAAGCAAAGGCTCCTTTACCGCGGGGCGTAAGTGCTTTTTGCTGGCCTTCGCATCAATTTCCGTCACATCGTCGAACAGATACCAGGAAGATTCAGCCATTTCTTCCAGCGTGGTTGCGCGTTCCCGGAACGCGTCAATCACAGCCTTAAGAGGTGGACCCTGCTGAGTGTTAATTCCCATCCGCTTGTACTGAACTGCCAGCTGCTCTGAGAGTATGTCGATGTCGGCCGCCATGATGTGCTGCTGGTTGATCCAGGCCAGCTTTTCTGGACTGAACCTAGCGGCGGACGGATTGACGTCCTTGATGTCGAACAGTCGGATCATTTCGTCTCGGCTGAAAATCTCCTGATCGCCATGAGACCAACCCAGCCGCACCAAATAATTCAGTAAAGCATCTGCGAGGTATCCCTGTTCTCGATAATCCAGAACGTTCACGGCTCCGTGACGTTTAGATAGCCGGCTACCGTCCTCACCAAGAATCATCGGAACATGCGCATATTGCGGACGCGTCAAACCGAGCGCTTCGATGATATTGATCTGTCGCGGGGTATTGTTCAGATGATCGTCGCCGCGAATGACATGAGTAATTTCGGAGTCGGAGTCGTCAATCACGACGCCGAAATGATAGGTCGGTGTTTCGTCGGCGCGCATGATGATTAAATCGTCCAGGCCGGAATTATCAAACTCAACCGGCCCCCGAACCATATCGTCGACAATGACCACCCCTTCCCGTGGGTTCTTGAATCGCACCACTGGTTCAATTCCATCGCGCGGTTCACTTCGCTCGCGGCACCGGCCATCGTAGCGAGGGTTTTCACCCCGTGCGATCTGTTCGGCTCGCATAGCCTCCAGTTCCTCAGGAGTGCAATAGCAATGATAAGCACTGCCATCTGCCAGCATGTTCGCAGCAACCTCACGATACCGTGGGAACCGTTCGGACTGGAAATATGGTCCTTCGTCGTAGTCCAGGCCCACCCATGCCATGCCGTCGAGAATGGCATCGATCGACTCCTGCGTAGATCGCTCGCGGTCGGTATCTTCGACACGCAGAACAAACTGCCCCCCGAATCGCCGTGCATATAGCCAGCAAAACAGGGCTGTGCGCACGCTGCCTATGTGCAGATCGCCGGTGGGGCTTGGGGCAAATCGGGTCTTGAGCGTCATTGCTGCTGGATTAGCGGCTGGAAACGCACGGAATTCTAGCAGAGCCTCGATGCGCCCCAAAATCGGCCATTGGCAGATCAACCGGAGCTTGGCAAACTGAGCCGATGGATCCGAGCCAGATCAAGTCTGACACCAAAGGAATTCTCGAGCCGTTGTTCCCCGACGGCGTCCGGAGCGTGTTCTCCGAATCTGCGCCAGCGAATGTGGATCGATATCCGGAAGAGGAGCGTTTTACTGGGAAAATGGTGGAACGTCGGCTCCAGGAATTCCAGCATGGGCGTTTGTGCGCGCGGCTAGCACTGTCGATGCTCGGGCACCCACCGGGCCCGATCGGTCGCGGCAAGCACCGCGAGCCGTTATGGCCGGCCGGCTGCATCGGCAGCATCTCGCACGCTGGGAGCCATGCTGCGGCCGCCGTGGCTGCAACCGACCTTTTTCTGGGTCTGGGGCTGGATATGGAGTTTGCGGATCCCATCGAGGACTCTCTGATCGCATCCATTTGTCGAACGGAGGAGATCGACCGTCTCGACGACCGTGCAGACATAGGTTGCCGAGCAAAGCTGCTCTTCAGTATCAAGGAAAGCATTTACAAGTGCCTGTGGCCACTGATTCGCGAATTCGTCGATTTCACGGAGATTGAAGTGCGGCTGGTCGATGATTCGAACCAATACGAGGCAATCGCCCACACGGCGAAGTGCGACGCGGCGCCGGTTGATCGTCTTAGAGGCCGGTACCGGCAGTACGGTAAATTGATTCTCGCCAGCGCGTATATTTCGAAATAATAGCCTGCGACCCGGCTTGTTCGGTCATAGAACTTTTGCCCGACCGGATTTCTGCGTGTACGATGATGCCCATCGGTCGCTCCCGGACATCCATGTCCTCCGCGACACATACGCATCCGTGCACGTCGGGCGATTAGCTCAGTGGGAGAGCGCTGCCTTCACACGGCAGAGGTCGCAGGTTCGAACCCCGCATCGCCCACCAGTTCTGGAGCGTTGGTACAATTGGCGGCGCTGCCGCCCATCGTTACTGGCCCTGGCCGCCGCGACCAATACCGTAGTACACGATGCCATATTCCCGGACGAAATCAGGATCGTACAGATTACGTCCGTCGAAAATGACTGGGTCGCTAAGTCGCTCGCGTATCGTGTCGAAATCCGGACTACGAAACTCGTTCCATTCGGTAACGATGACCAGTGCATCGGCGCCGGCAAGCGCCTCATCGGCAGAATCACATAGCTCGAGGTCGCTGCGGTCCGGATAAATTCGCTGCGCCTCTGCGCTGGCCTGTGGATCATAGGCGCGAACCGAAGCCCCCTCAGCCCAGCAAGCCTCCATCAACGCCCTGCTGGGAGCCTCGCGCATATCGTCAGTGTTGGGTTTAAAAGCAAGCCCCCACAACGCGAGGGTCTTGCCGTGGATGGCATTGCCGAAATGCCGCATGATCTTTTTGAACAGCACGTGCTTCTGGCGATCATTGACATTTTCCACCGCCTGGATCAGTTCCGCGGAGTACTGAGCTTGACCTGCCGCGTTGGCCAGAGCCCGCACGTCCTTAGGAAAACATGATCCACCGTACCCGCACCCCGGGTAGATAAATTCGTAACCAATTCGAGGGTCGGATCCAATGCCTATCCTGACCTTTTCAATATCGGCACCGAACAACTCCGCCATGTTTGCCAGCTCGTTCATAAAGCTGATTTTGGTCGCCAGCATTGCATTTGCTGCGTACTTGGTAAGCTCCGCTGATTCCACATTCATGCAAATCAGACGGTCATGATTCCGATTAAACGGCTCATACAATGCATGCAACAGACGTTCCGCCCGCGGACTGTCTGTGCCAATAACGATGCGATCGGGTTTCATGAAATCGGAAACTGCCGCGCCTTCCTTGAGAAACTCGGGATTCGAAACAACGTCGAACTCTGTATCCACACCGCGGCGTTCGAGCACCGCATCAACTTCGCTGCGTACCTTCGAGGCTGTTCCAACAGGCACCGTAGACTTGGTTACAAGGACTTTATAGTCATCCATCGATTGACCGATGGCCCGAGCCACCTCCAATACATATTGCAAATCGGCCGCTCCATCCTCGTCCGGTGGAGTCCCGACAGCAATGAATTGAAACAGGCTGCTCCGGACTGCCGCCGGGATGTCCAAAGTGAAGCTAAGCCTTCCGGCGCCGACGTTTCTCGCCACGAGATCGTCCAAGCCAGGTTCGTAGATCGGCATTCGGCCTTCGTTCAGCGCCTGAACTTTCGCCTCATCCACATCAACGCAGATGACATGATTGCCTGCATCGGCCAGGCATGAGCCTGTTACAAGGCCAACATATCCGGTTCCATGAACGGTTATTTTCATCGACAAAGCAACCTGTTGAGGCAGTAAAACCGCGGGAAAGTGATTCTATGCATTATCTATTTCTCTCGCCACTTTTGAATTAATTGCGCGACGTTTGTTACCTGGTCGTTCTTGCCGCGGCCAACCAAGGCCCCAGCGTAGGATTCGGCAAGCTGTTTCCCAAGTTCAACCCCCCACTGATCAAACGCATTGATCCCCCATATAACGCTTTCCACGAAAACCTTGTGCTCATAAAGTGCGATCAGCATCCCCAGATTGCGGGCGTTCAGTTCACGCAACAACAGAATCGTACTGGGTCGGTTCCCCTGATGAACCACATGAGGCAACAACGATTGGAGGCCTGCACCGGCAACGCCTCGTTCCTCAAGGCCAGACTGTGCCTGCTGTTGCGACTGACCGCTGGCCAGCGCATCTGCCTGGGCAAGCATATTGGCTAGGGTCTGCAGCGTTTGATTCTCACGTCCGCCTGCATTGCGAACTGCGGCGATAAAATCGACACTGACCCGCTGCGTGCCCTGGTGCAGAAGTTGGGCAAAGGAATGTTGGGCATTAGCTCCCACTGAGCCCCAGACCGAAACAGCCGTAGAATAATCAACCGGCTGACCATCGCGCCGGGTGTTTTTGCCATTGCTTTCCATTTCCAATTGCTGCAGGTAGGCGGGAAAGGCGGCCAGTCTTTGGTGGTAGGGCAAAATGACATGATCGGTTATGCCACCAAAATTCTGATTCCACACCGCGATCAGCCCCAACAGCACCGGTAGATTCGCCGCTGCCGGCGCCGTTTGGAAATGCCGATCCATGGCGTTGGCGCCTTCCAGTAGCTCGGCGAATATCGAGGGACTGGTAGCAATAGCTATCGACAGACCGATCGCCGACCACAATGAAAATCGGCCCCCGACCCAATCCCAAATCTTGAATGATCGAGACGGATCGACGCCAAACTGGACCATGGCTGCCTGATTGGCAGACACAGCCGCAAAATGTGCCCCTACAGCGTCGCTTGCCAGGTGTTTGACGATCCATTCGCGGGCTGTATCCGCGTTTCGCCTCGTCTCCTGGGTGGTAAAACTCTTGGATGAAATGATAAATAACGTGGTCGCCGGGTCTGCCCGCCGCAGGACCTGATCCAGCTGGATACCATCACTTCCGGACACAAAATACGCTTCAATGTCGGGATTCCGGAAATCGCCCAGGGCCGTGGTCACCATCGACGGTCCCAGATCAGAGCCACCGATTCCCAGATTCACAATCGTATTGAACCGCTCGCCCGTATGACTGACACAGTCGCCCGCTTGAATGTCCTGGGCAAATTTTAGAAATGCGGCCAGTTCAGATTCGATCTCCGGCATCACATTGCGACCGGCCACATTGACGGGATCGCCCGATCGATTCCGGAGCGCTGTATGCAGTGCGGGCCGTGACTCGGTCGTATTTACGGGCGCGCCGGAGGTCAACGCGACGATCCACTGTTCCAGATGCCGCTGTTCAGCCAAGTCGAGCAGCAGTCGTATCGTCTCTTGAGTTAACAGGTTGCGGGAATAATCCACGCACAATTCATCGACTTGCAAAGAGAAACGACTGAATCGACCTTGATCCTGATCCAACAGTTCAGTTAGTCGGATTTTCTGTAACTCGTCTGCGTGCCGCCGCAACTCCTTCCATGCAGGCGTCGCTTGAGGGTCTTCATTGATTGCGGGAATGTCCACCCAGGACTCCTCGTGGTTTTAGAATCGGGGCGCAGCGAATTCTACGAGTCAATAGCGTAAAACTCTCGATACCATTCTACGAATCGCGCCACACCCTCTTCAACCGATGTACTTGGGCAATAGCCGATATCATCCGATAGGTCGGTAACATCGGCATAGGTATCTGGCACATCTCCGGGTTGCATCGGTAATAGTCGCCGTTCTGCCTTACGCCCCAGGCATTTCTCCAGAACCTCGATGTAACGCATCAGTTCGACGGGCTGGCTGTTGCCGATGTTATAAATCCGGTAGGGCGCCATGCTGGCCCCTGGATCAGGAGCATCCGAATCCCAGCCAGGATCAGGCTCTGCCACCCGATCGAGAATTCGGACCACGCCCTCGACAATATCGTCAATGTAGGTGAAATCGCGTCGGTGGTTCCCATAGTTGTATACATCGATCGGTTTGCCTTCGATGATATTTTTCGTAAACTTAAACAGCGCCATATCAGGCCGGCCATATGGCCCATACACGGTAAAAAAGCGCAGACCAGTCGTTGGAATCCCGTACAGATTGGAATAGGTATGCGCCATTAACTCGTTCGATTTTTTCGATGCGGCATACAACGACAAGGGGTGGTCAACATTCTGGTGAATCGAGAACGGCATATCGGTGTTGGCTCCGTAAACTGAACTCGACGAGGCATAGACCAGATGCTCGATCTCGTGGTGCCTGCATCCCTCCAGGACGTTCAGCGTACCCACGATATTGCTGTCAATGTACGCCCGCGGATTCTCCATTGAATACCGGACGCCGGCCTGTGCCGCCACGTGCACGACCCGGTCGAACCGCTCCTGCTCAAACAGGCCAGCGATTCCATCGTTGTCTTCGAGATCCAGTTTCAAAAATCTGAATGACGGATGCGATTCGATTAGCGCAAGACGCGCATATTTCAGTTTGACGTCATAATATTCGTTCAGGTTATCCAGGCCGACTACTTCGTCCCCCCGCTCAAGCAAGCGTTGGCCAACAAAAAAACCGATGAAGCCGGCGACCCCGGTCACCAGAACTTTCACGGCTGCCCCATTTCTATTGATTTAAAGGCGTCCATCAACTTCTTCAAACGGCAGGACATACTTGATGTCGTAAACGACATGCATGGGCTTCCCCAGAGCATGAATATCAGCTGGTGACATTTCGTGAAATTCCTTGTGGGCAACGGCTACTACGATGGCGTCGTATTGGCCTTCATCCGGAACTTCATTCGTGATGTCGATACCGTACTCATCCGCTACCTCTTGGATATCTGCCCACGGGTCATAGATTTCCACCTGAGATCTGTACGTTTGCAGCTCTGAGATCAGGTCAATCACCCTTGTATTACGAACATCCGGGCAGTTCTCCTTGAATGTGATGCCCATTATCAAAATTCGAGCATCGGGCATCGATATTCCACGGGTAACCATGAGCTTGACCACTTCAGCCGCAACATGGATACCCATGTTGTCGTTTATGCGTCGGCCCGCAAGGATTATGTCCGGATGGTAGCCAAATTCCTGAGATTTATGTGTCAGATAGTAAGGATCGACCCCGATACAATGCCCCCCGACAAGGCCGGGGCGAAAATTCAGGAAATTCCACTTAGTACCGGCAGCATCGAGAATTTCGCGGGTATCCAACCCCATGCGATTGAATATCAACGCCAGTTCGTTGATCAGCGCAATATTGACATCGCGTTGAGTGTTTTCGATAACTTTTGCGGCTTCCGCCACGCGAATGCTCGACACCGGGAAAGTGCCAGCCAGAATAATCTTCCGGTACAGGCTATCGATGAACGTCGCCGCTTCAGGTGTCGAACCCGAAGTAATTTTTCTGATGTCGGTCAGGCGGTGCTTCCTGTCGCCTGGATTAATGCGTTCCGGGCTGTAGCCCAGGTAGAAGTCTTGATTCAGCTTGAGGCCGGATGTGGACTCCAGAATTGGCGCGCAATCCTCTTCAGTCGCACCCGGATATACGGTCGATTCAAAGACGACCACGTCGCCTTTGTTGAGAACCTCCCCTACAGTGCGGCTGGCATGTTTAAGCGCCGTCAGATCAGGGCGTTTCGCGGAATCGATGGGCGTCGGTACCGTAACAATATAGACGTTGCAGTCACTCACTTCAGTCAATTTGTCAGTAAAGCGCAGATTATCCGCCGCCGCGAGCTCAGCGTCTTCCACCTCCCTTGTTACATCGGTACCAGAGCTCAACTTCGCGATACGTTCACCATCGATGTCATAGCCGATGGTTGAATAGTGCTTGCTGAACTCGACTGCCAGAGGAAGGCCTACATAACCGAGACCGACCACACCGATAATTGATTCTTCTGGTTCTTGCATGATCAGCAATTATTTTAATGCGCTGGGACTGCCTGTGCACGCCAGCGCCGCTGACCGGCATTATCCGCCGAGGCTACCGCAAAAAAAGCGCGATATGTCATATCACAGCAGGTATGTTACGGCCCAGAACCCGGTTGCAGTCATCGTCAGCGTATACGGAAGTGCCATCCATACCATGCGTCCATAAGACAACCGGATCAAAGGCGCTATTGCGGACGTCAGTAGAAACAGAAACGCGGCCTGGCCGTTCGGGGTTGCAACACTGGGTATGTTTGTCCCGGTGTTTATCGCAACCGTTAAGATATCGAACTGATCGCGCGAAATAGTACCGTCCAGCAGAGCTTCCTTTACTTCCGAGATGTATACCGTTGCGACAAACACGTTGTCGCTGATCATCGATAGCACGCCGTTCGCCAGATAAAACATCGGCCCCTGAAGGTCTGGCTCCAATGCGAGCACGCGGTCGATCACCGGCGTAAATAACTCCTGCTGATCGATGACTGCGACTATCGCAAAAAACACACCCAATAAGGCCGTAAACGGTAAAGCCTCCTGGAACGCGTGTCCGATCCGATGCTCTTCTGTAACTCCGGTAAATGCTGTGGCGAGCACAATAACAGCCAGTCCGATTACGCCCACCTCGGCAAGATGATTGGCCAGCGCCACGACAAGAAAAACCGCCGCCAATGCCTGCGCTATGATAATGGCCTTATCGCGAGTGGTCCGGCGCTCTGATGTATGCCGATCGAAGTCTTGCAATATGTCACGAACTGCTGGTCGCAAATCGGCTCCGTAACTAAACCACTTAACCGTCTCAAGTAGTAAACAAGTCAGCAGCCCTACAACCAGGACCGGCATCGAGACCGGTGCCATGCGGTAAAAGAACTCCATGAAATCCCAACCGGCTTCTTTGGCAATCAACAGATTTTGCGGCTCGCCCACCAGCGTGGTGACACCGCCGAGGGCCGTACCGATCGCCGCGTGCATCATCAGATTGCGGAGAAATGCGCGGAACTGGTCCAGGTCCTCGCGGTGCAATTCGTGGACCTGTGCATCGTCGGTCTCGTCGTGACTGTGATCGTAACCTTTTCCGGAAGCAACCTTGTGGTAGATGCCGTAGAAGCCTGCGGCTACGGAAATGACCACTGCGGTGACGGTCAACGCATCCAGAAACGCCGACAGCAAGGCGGCTACGGCACAAAACAACAGGGAAAGCAGTTTCTTGGAACGTATACCGAGAAGAATCTTCGTGAATACGAACAGCAGCATCTCCTTTAGGAAATAGATTCCAGCCACCATAAATATCAGCAGCATAATGACCGGAAAATTATGCAGCGTCTCCTCGTACACCGACTCAGGCGTCGCCAAACCGATGATGATCGCCTGTATCGCGATTAAACCGCCGGGCTGTAGCGGATAGCATTTAAGCGCCATGGCTAACGTGAAGATGAATTCAAAGATCAGTAGCCAACCCGCTATGAACGGGCCCGCAACGAAGACAACTATCGGATTGATCACCAGGAAAGCGATGATCGTGAGCTTGTACCAGGTCGATGACTGGCCCAGGAAATTTTCCCAAAATGCGTGGCGCCACGACTGATTCATTCTGTTGTTCCCGAAACTACCGTTGAGCAAACTGCTTCCATGCTATTGCATACGACAGGCCGCCCGTCAGGGCGTAATGCGCCCGGTGGGAAGGGTGTCAATGGTATCAAGAATCGAGTCGACGCCAGAGCACACCATCGTCGCTGGCATTCTCGATCAGGTCCAGCTGGCTTTCATGCTCAATAAGCTCTCGCTCCGTCGCATAGACCACTTTGAATTCCAGGTCCATGCGGTCGATTCGATTGGCCTGTATCGAACCACGTCGGCCGGGTTGTTCGAGTGCGTCACCCAAAGATAGTGTCGCCTGACCGCCGGTCATCGCAAGGTAGACATCGGCTAACAGCCGGGCATCGAGGAGCGCTCCGTGCAGGTCGCGCCGAGAGTTGTCAACGTCATAACGTTTGCAAAGCGCGTCCAGGCTGTTCCGTTGGCCCGGATGCAGCTGGCGGGCCAGCACCAAAGTATCCAAAACAGTACAAATACCATCAACACTCGCCCTGTCACCGCCGGCAAGCTTCAATTCGTGGTTCAAAAATCCCACGTCAAAAGTGGCATTGTGTATAACCAACTCCGCCCCATCGATGAAACTCAGAAAATCCTCAGCAATATCTGCGAACTGCGGTTTATCGGCCAGCATCTCGTTCGACAGCCCGTGAATCTCTTCTGCAGCTGCATCGATCTCCCGGTCCGGTTGCAGGTAACAATGAAAGGTCTGCTCGGTTTTGCGTCGATTGACCAATTCGACACAACCAATTTCAATGACCCGGTGTCCCTGTTCCCACTCCAAGCCCGTGGTCTCTGTATCCAGTACCACTTGTCTCATCGCGGTGTCTCGCTTTGCCTGCAGAAAAACTTAGCCAATGCCATCACAATCAAATTCAAAGATTTTCCTCCGCTCCAAGATTCGCCAATTGATCGGCGCGTTCGTTGCCCGGGTTCCCGGAATGGCCCTTTACCCAGCGCCAGTCAATCTTGTGCTTAGTAGCCAGTGTTGCCAGTTCCTGCCAAAGATCGACATTTTTAACCGGCTTCTTTCCTGCGGTACGCCAGCCTCTGTTCTTCCATGATTCCAGCCATTCGGTGATTCCACGACGCAGGTATTCCGAATCGGTGTAAACCGTCACACTGGAGGGTCGTTTCAGGGCTGCAAGCCCCTGAATTGCGGCCGTCAGCTCCATACGATTATTGGTGGTCTCGGCGACACCCCCTCGCAATTCTTTCTGTCGACCACTGGCGAACATTACCACCCCCCATCCGCCCGGCCCGGGGTTACCACGACAGGCCCCGTCCGTATAGATCTCCACATCGCTCATGCAACATTCCGTGTCGTCGGATTCACAAGCCCCCCCACAAGACTTGTGCGGCGTCGCGAACTGGGTCTAACCAGCGTCAATGTAAACAGTTCCTTGCATGCAACGAGGATGTAACCGGGATTAAATGCCTTCCAGTTTCGCCATTTTTGGATCACGGTTTGCTGCTGCCCGGAGGGTGATCTCCCCGCCTGCGCCACCGGGTAATATCGTGACGCATAGCTTATCGTGCAGTTCAACAAGCGCAACCAATCGGACATACGACGTTCCGGTATATGCCTTTTTGTTTCCGGAGGATAGCCATTTCGGGAAACCCTGTGGCGAAAGCCCCACCAACTCACTGGGTTGAATCCGAGCACAACGATATGGCCCTCGGGTCGCAGTATTCGATCCACTTCGCGGAGAACTGCAATCGGGTCTGACACGGTTTCCAGCACATGCGGCAGCAGCACAACGTCAACGCTATCGCTCGCGACTCCAAGCGAGTCGGCGCAAACCAATGCATCAGGAGAGTCAGCTTGGTTCCAACCAAGCAGAACTTTGTGCCTGGTTCTGGAATGCTTGAGAAACAGATCCTGAGGCCCCCAGGAGCCAATCTGCACCAGATAATCACCGAACACGCTCTCAAGTGCCCGCTCGACCTGGTCAGACTCTTCCTGCAGCAGTCCGCGGCCGTTGGAACTATCGAGCCAATCGCTCTCCGCGCTCATAGTTAACTTCACAGGAATCCCATATCCGGGCAGATCATACCTGACGTGGCTGGGGGGTAGTAGTCATCAACAACGCCAAAAGCGGCTCACTCAGGACCATCGTGGCGGGTTGAACGCCGGCGTCAAAATAGGCCTAATAGCGCGGTCGGTTCCAAGATTCAAAGGATGGGGAATGGGATTTTTGACGGATAAACGCTGCCTGATAGTTGGCCTGGCCAGCAAGCGATCGATTGCATGGGGCATTGCACAGGCGATGGCCAGGGAGGGAGCATCGACTGCTTTCACCTACCAGAACGACAAGCTCAAAGAACGTGTTGAGCAAATGGCGAACCGTCTCGGATCGGATATTTGCCTGCCACTCGACGTTGCCGAGGACCGTGAAATCGATGCAATGTTTGCTTCCCTCAAGAAACGCTGGGATACGGTGGATGTCATTGTTCACTCGGTTGCGTTTGCGCCGCGCGACCAGTTGGCCGGCACCTATCTCGAATCGGTAACCCGGGAAGGCTTCGCCGTTGCCCATGACATCAGCAGCTATAGCTTCGCAGCTCTCGCCAAGGCAGGCAGAGACATGCTGCCGGCGGGCGGCGCTTTACTGACACTGAGCTATCTCGGTGCTTTGCGCTCGCTGCCGAGTTATAACGTCATGGGACCCGCGAAAGCGAGCCTCGAGGCGAACGTTCGGTTTATGGCAGCCGAACTCGGGCCGGTCGGGATCCGGGTCAACGGTATATCAGCGGGTCCAATCAAGACACTCGCATCTGCCGGTGTCAGCGGTATGAGGAAGATGCTCCAACACGTGCAGTCCACCGCGCCATTACGGCGAAATGTAACTATTGAGGATGTCGGCAACGCTGCCGCCTTTATGTGTTCGGACCTCGCCGCCGGCATCACCGGTGAGATCCTGTACGTCGATGCCGGCTTTAGTACGGTTGGGATGAGTATCGACTGATAGGCCGTTCGACTGTCGACCAGGCTCCCGCGTCCCGAACTACTTTTCGAGAATTCCGGTCTCGCCCTGAAAGCGCGCTACTAAAATCGCACAAGTAGCATCTCCAAACACGTTGACACTTGTACGCGCCATATCGAGTACGCGGTCAAACACGAATAGCACACCGATCGCTTCGACCGGCAACCCGATGGCCGCGAGAATGATGGCAATAGCCACCAAAGACGCCGAGGGAATACCGGCGACGCCGATCGATGTCAACAAGGCAATTACGACCACAGATATCTGCGTTACAAGGCTCAGTTCCAGGCCGTATGCTTGAGCCAGAAACAGAGCCGCTGTGCACTCGTATAGCGCCGTTCCATCCATATTCACGGTAGCACCCAGCGGCAATACGAAACTCGTGGTGCGGTTGGACACTCCGGCGCCTTTTTCCAAACAGTCCAAAGTTACCGGCAGCGTTGCGGAAGATGATGCGGTAGAGAAGGCTGTCAGCAATGCAGGTGACATCGTCCGCAGAGCCGCGGTCGGCGAAACGCGGCCAACCCATTTCAGTAGCATAGGCAAGGTCACAAAAATATGAATTGCAAGCGCTACTAGCACGACGATGGCAAAGACAAGTAGCGGTCCGGCTGCATCGAAACCTGTACGCGCGACCACGCGAGCAACCAGGCCAAAAACGCCTATTGGGGCAAACTTCATCACCCACTCGGTGATCTTCATCATGACCTGGAAGACACCGGACCAGAATTTGAAAAGTGGCTCTGCCAGCCCGCGCTCCAGGCGGCTCATAAAGAATCCGAACAGCACGCAAAAGAATATGATGCCGAGCATCTCACCTTTGCCAGCCGCATCAACAATGTTTGGAGGAACCGCGCGTAGAAATATCTCGATAACGTCGGCAGCACCCTTTCCGCCAACTTGCTCGGCGACCTGACTCGATTCCACCTCCAAAGCAAGCATGTCGCCAGCGGGTTTGCCATCGACGATGCCGGGACGAACGACATTTACCAGTACCAACCCAACGAGTATGGCCGACAGCGTTGTCACCAAGTAACACGCTACAGTTTGCCCCCCCAGCTTCCCGAGATCTCCCTTTGATCCGATGCCTGCGATCCCAACAATAATCGAGGATGCAATCAGTGGAACGATTAACATCTTCAGTGCATTGATGAATAAAGTGCCCAGAAAATCGAAGACAGGATACAAACGGACACCCGCAACGACTCCATCTTCTCCTGCCACCCACCCAACGACGGATGCCAGAGCAATCGCAATCAAAATTTGCCAATGCAATTTCAGCTTCATAGGAATTTAATGCTATAGGGATTGTTAGAACGCATCGGGATCCTCAAAAAGATCCGGCGCAACTGTCACGTCCGCCTGCTCGCGAAGTTCGGCAACGAGTGCCGCCGCCTGAGTCTGGCCCGATTGACGGGCCAGCAGTTCCTTGCTGCCGTCGCGTTGCTCTCTGGGGAGATCCTCAGGCCGTCCAGGCACAACCTCAACGACCTGGTAGACGGCGAAACCGCCGCTTGACAGCGCAGCGCTTGAAAAGACGGGACCACCGGCATCGGGTTTGGGGGTCGTGAACACAGCAGCCAGCAGACCGGCCGGCAGATCATCAGCATTGCGCCTGAGCAGACCGGTACTAGTCAACTCAAGTCCACGTTCCGCTGCGGCCGCAGCCAAATCTGCTCCACCCCGGAGACTCGACAACAACTCCGCACTGGCGTCCTGTGCCCGGTCCGTGGCCTGTTCACGCAACAGAATCTCTTTGATGCTGGCGCGCACCTCTTCCAGGGGTCGAATTTCGGGCAAATGGTGATTGGTGACGTGTACGACTGCCACCCGGCCGCCCTCGAGTTCAACCACCGGGCTATTCTCCCTATCCTCTAACACCTCCAGGCTGAATACCGTGCCGATCAGGTTTTGATTGGAACCAAGCGGCAGCCCGCCGCCACGAGTAAAAGCTGAAGCTTGCTGCAACTCCAGCTCCATCTCATCAGCTACCATGGCTAGGCCGTCCAGACTCTCTAATGCCAGGTCATCCAGCAACTCTGCCTGGCCGTAGAAAAGATCTTCTCCCCTTTGCTTTTGTAGTTCCTTAATCAACTCATTTCGCACGTCGGCATAGGTCTTTTTACTTCCTTCCCGGATCTCCTCTAAGCGGATGATGTGAAATCCAAATTCAGTCTTAACCGGCTCTGATAGTTCTCCCAGCGCGAGAGAAAACAAGCTGTCGCTAAATTCGCTTTCGAAATCCTCCGGCGCAGCCCAGCCGAGATCTCCACCGTCAGCGGCGGACCCTGAGTCATCAGAATATTCTTCAGCGAGATTTTCAAAAGACTCGCCTGCGACCAAACGCTGCCGCAGTTCCTTTGCCAGATCTTCCGCCTGCAACTCATCGGTATCGGAATCAGCAGAAATCAGGATATGCCTGGCGCGCCTTTCCTCGTCAGTTCGATACCGATTAGGATTTTCGTCGAAATAGGCTCTTACCTCGTTCTCGGTTAATTCGACCTCATCCATTATTCCTGCAAGGTTCAACTCTATAAAGTCGAGATCGACGCTTTCTTCGGTCTCGAACTGCGATTGATTTGCCTGGTAGTACGCTTCGACCGCTGGTTCGCCTATATCCGAGCCGTCAATAAACGAATCGGCATCCAGTACGGCATAGTCGATCCTGCGTTTTTCACCGTCAAGGAGAATAAAACGGCGAAAATCCGTCGGCGTATAAAACGCGGAATTGATAATTCCCTCTTGTAGTTGCCGAACCTCAAGCACCGACCTCTGGTCCCGCTCGAATGCAGTCGGCGTTAACCCCTCGCTCGCCAGGAGAGCCTCGTAACTCACATTCGAGAATTCACCGCCGAGCTGAAAGGCAGGGATAGCACGTATGCTGTCGGCAACTACCTGGTCACTTACTCGATAACCCGTATACTTCGTGTACTGCTTAATCAAGCGCTGACGCATCAGCGACTCAAGCACTCCGTCTACCAATTCGGCCCGCAAAGCATCCGGAATTTCGCTGCCATAGGTCGCTTGCAATTGCTGCTCCTGGTTCTGCAAGACCTCCCGGAATTCAATAGCGGGGATCTCTTCACCGTTAACCCGCGCTGCAAAAGAATTAGCAACAGCACTGCTGTCCATGTTCCCGAAAGTTATGACCAGCGCCACACCAATAACGAGGATGACAATAGTCGCGACCCAACCGGTCAGTCGGTCCCTGATGGTTTGCAGCATGTTTTCCCTCAGCCCAGCAGCTTTGCACGGTTTCTGATGGCAACAGCTACCAGGAGGAGCTGACTGCCTAAATTTGCCGGATATTGTAGCCGGGAAAAAGAAAAGGCGTCGCCTTGCGGAACGCCTTGTTGTTGGTGGCGGAGTGGACGGGACTCGAACCCGCGACCCCCGGCGTGACAGGCCGGTATTCTAACCAGCTGAACTACCACTCCTGTTGCTCTGGTGGGTGCTGAGGGGATCGAACCCCCGACCTTCGCCTTGTAAGGGCGACGCTCTCCCAGCTGAGCTAAGCACCCCTGCACGGGTGACAACCCCGTTCTGTGGATCGCCGTCGGGACCTTGAACCGCCTGTAGCGCTGGCGCCCGGGTTTTGTCCCGGGGCCCGCGCCAGTCAGTTAGCTAATAAACCGAACCGCGCAAAAGGCGCGCTAGTTTACGGCATCCTTCAAGGCCTTGCCAGCCTTGAAACCAGGCACATTGCTGGCCTTGATCTGGATCGCTTCTCCGGTCCGTGGGTTGCGTCCCATTCGGGCAGCGCGCCGTTTTACGGTAAACGTTCCGAAGCCGACCAGAGATACCTGGTTACCGCCTTTCAATGCACCGGTAATCGAACCAATGAAGGCGTCAACTGCTCTGCCCGCATCTGCCTTTGAAATACCAGCTGAACCCGCTACCGACTCTATCAAATCACCCTTGTTCATCAATCCACCTTTTAACGAACTTTAGTTTATTCCCAAGCCATCAATACAGATGACCCCCTCAGTGGCGTCCACCTTCTCGCAATATGGCGTAACCCGACAAAAACCGAGAGCTTGCACACTGGACTCGGGGTCGGCAATTGAAGTGTTTTGCAAGAAGAACGCCAGCGACTACGGAAACCTTATACCAAGGCTCAAAAAGCGCTGTCAACAAAACTTTTACTTGACTATCGCGGAAACCCTAGTGCGGTCGAACTCCCTTGTCGGTGCTTTCCGCAGCCGGACCCTTCTTTTTGTCCTCGGCCGAGCCAGCAACTTCGGGTTTTGGAACCGGCATATGTTGCAGCGAAAGTTCCAAAACTTCATCTATCCACCTTACGGGAACTATCTTTAACTTCTCTTTGATGTTCTTCGGAATTTCTGTCAGCTCCTTCTCGTTTTCCAGGGGTATCAGGACAGTGCCGATACCCCCCCTGTGTGCTGCCAACAGCTTCTCTTTTAGCCCACCTATGGGCAAAACTTCACCGCGGAGCGTGATCTCGCCAGTCATGGCTACATCCGCTTTGACCGGAATATTGGTCACCGCGGAAACCAGCGCCGCGCACATGCCGACGCCCGCGCTCGGGCCATCCTTGGGGGTGGCGCCCTCGGGCACGTGGACGTGAATATCCAGTTTCTGGTGAAAATCCTCGTCGATCCCCAGTACCCTGGCACGGCTGCGGACGACTGTCGTAGCCGCCTGGATCGATTCTTGCATGACCTCGCCGAGTTGCCCTGTATGCATGAGCTTCCCCTTACCGGGTACGACCATCGCCTCGATAGTCAGCAGTTCACCACCGACCTCGGTCCACGCCAGACCGGTTACCTGGCCAACCTGATCGTTTTCTTCGGCCAGTCCATACCTATAGCGTCTTACGCCCAGATATTTCTGCAAGCTTTTAGGAACTATATGCGTCTGACGGTCCTTGGGTTGGAGCAAAAGGCTCTTCACAACTTTGCGGCAAATTTTCGCCAATTCGCGTTCCAGGTTTCGAACCCCTGCTTCTCGCGTGTAGTACCGCACCACATTGCGCACCGCTGAATCCGATATCGCCAACTCCGCCGGTTTCAGGCCATTCTCACGTAACTGCTTTGGTACCAGATAGTTGCGAGCGATATTCAGTTTTTCATCTTCCGTGTAACCGGGGATGCGAATAACCTCCATTCGGTCTAGCAGCGGAGGTGGTATGTTCAATGTGTTTGCCGTGCAAACGAACATGACGTCGGAAAGATCGAAATCGACTTCTAGATAGTGATCGTTAAAGCTGGAGTTCTGTTCGGGATCCAGGACCTCCAATAAGGCCGATGACGGATCGCCGCGAAAATCCATGGACATCTTGTCGACCTCGTCGAGCAGATACAAAGGGTTGCGAACCCCGACCTTGCCCAGGTTTTGAATAATCTTGCCTGGCATCGAACCGATATAGGTGCGCCGGTGCCCGCGGATTTCAGCTTCATCCCGGACGCCCCCCAGGGACATCCGGACAAATTTCCGGTTGGTCGCTCTAGCTATACTTTGACCCAGAGAGGTCTTGCCGACGCCGGGAGGTCCAACAAGACAGAGAATCGGCCCTTTGAGCCGTCGCACCCGCTGCTGAACCGCCAGGTACTCCAGAATCCGCTCCTTGACCTTCTGCAGCCCGTAATGATCCTCCTCGAGGATTCGTTCAGCCTTATCAAGCTGACGGTTTATCCTGGTGCGCTTCTTCCACGGGGCTTTCAGCAGCCAGTCAATATAATTTCGCACCACCGTTGCCTCGGCAGACATCGGAGACATCAGCCTCAGCTTGGTCAATTCAGACGTAGCCTTTTCGCGGGCCTCGCGCGGCATTCCCGCCTGCTCAATTTTCTGTTCCAGCTCCGTTAACTCATTCGGCGCGTCTTCCATCTCTCCGAGTTCTTTCTGAATGGCCTTCATTTGCTCGTTGAGGTAATACTCGCGCTGGCTTTTCTCCATCTGCTGCTTGACGCGACCACGAATTCGTTTCTCGATTTGGAGCATGTCGATTTCGGCGTCTATCAACCCCATAACATGTTCGAGACGTTGGCGGACATCATCAATCTCCAACACCTTTTGCTTTTCAGCGAGTTTCAAGGACATATGCGCTGCTATGGTGTCGGCCAGCCGACCTGGCTGTTCGATACTCGATAGTGACGACAGAATCTCTGGAGGAACCTTCTTGTTCAGCTTCACGTAGCTTTCAAACTGGGAAACTACGGTCCGCTTGAGACCCTCCATCTCCCGTGCATCGTCGCGCGAAGCCTCTATAACCTTTTGAATATCGGCGGAAAAATACTCTCCCGAACGCACATTTTCGAGAGTCGCTCGCGAACCGCCCTCGACGAGAACCTTGACCGTGCCGTCGGGCAGTTTCAGCAACTGAAGAATGGTTGCAAGCGTGCCAACGTCATAGATGTCGCCAATCTCAGGTTCGTCTATGTCGGCCTTTTTCTGTGCAACCAGAAGAATCTGCTTGCCGATCTCCATGGCTTTGTCCAAAGCAAGGATTGACTTCTCCCTGCCGACGAAAAGCGGTATCACCATGTGCGGATATACGACGACATCACGCAGCGGTAGGATGGGCAAATCCGTTACCTTTTCCTGAAATTGCTCGGACATTTTCGTCTCCATTAGTGAGTGGACCCCTGGAGAAACCCCAGAGAATCTAGGCCGGACGCATCAAACTACACGCGCCTAGTATGCGAACCTGGCACGTGCGACAACAACAACCAGTACGAATCGAAAGACCTATGGCCTGTCGGAACCTGTCGGACGGGGTTCATCCTCGACGGCCAGAAGACCACGCTCTTCGTCCGACGACTCGTAAATAACATAGGGCTTGGTTTCACCGGTTACAACCCCCTCGTCCACGACAACCTTTGTGGCATTTGTCATAGCCGGCAATTCATACATCGTATCCAAAAGAACGCTTTCGAGAATGGTTCTCAGCCCCCGGGCCCCGGTTTTTCGCTTCATAGCGCGAGCTGCAACCGCGCGCAGAGCGTCTTCCCTGAATTCAAGCTCGCATCCTTCCATTTCGAAGAGCTTGTGGTACTGCTTGGTGAGCGCATTCCGGGGCTCTACGAGTATCGTGACTAACGCGTCCTCATCGAGCTCGTCCAGTGTGGCGACCACAGGTAGTCGGCCGACAAACTCGGGAATCAGTCCGTACTTCATGAGGTCCTCTGGCTCTACGTCGGTGAGCAATTCGCCGATGTTCGGCGCCTCATCAATCGTCTTGACGTCAGCGACGAAACCAATGCCGCCACTCTCGGCACGGCTACGAATGATTTTCTCAAGGCCGGAAAACGCCCCGCCGCAGATGAACAGTATATTGGACGTATCCACCTGCAGAAATTCCTGCTGTGGGTGCTTTCTTCCACCCTGAGGAGGCACCGAGGCGACAGTTCCTTCGATTAGCTTGAGCAACGCCTGTTGGACACCCTCACCGGAAACATCCCGCGTTATTGACGGGTTGTCAGATTTACGCGATATCTTGTCTATTTCGTCAATGTAGACAATCCCGGTCTGTGCTTTCTCCACATCGTAGTCGCACTTTTGCAAAAGCTTTTGAATAATGTTCTCGACATCCTCACCAACGTACCCCGCCTCCGTCAAGGTAGTGGCATCGGCGATGGTGAATGGCACATTTAGTAATCGCGCCAGTGTCTCGGCCAGCAGAGTTTTGCCGCAGCCAGTTGGTCCAATCAGCAAAATATTGCTTTTGGCCAGCTCAACTTCATCCTTTTCACCGGACCGGCTGTCGAGCCGCTTGTAGTGGTTATAGACCGCGACGGCAAGCACCTTCTTTGCCCGTTGCTGGCCAATGACATATTCGTCGAGAACGTCTTTTATTTCGTGCGGCCTTGGAAGTTTCGCCTGACCTTGGTCGGCACGATCATCAAGCTCTTCGCGAATAATGTCGTTGCACAGTTCTACGCATTCATCACAGACAAACACCGACGGTCCCGCAATAAGCTTGCGGACTTCGTGTTGGCTTTTGCCGCAGAACGAACAATAGAGCAGCTTGCCTTCTTCGTTTCTGCCTCGCGTGTCGTCAGACATACCGTTCCTCGATGTCCATATACCGGTTAGATACTGCCCTCATCCTCGGGCTTCAACGTATATAGCACGGCATTGCTGCCCGGTGCAAAGCGCTTCATCCCAGATTGCGTTTACAGCGCTACACCGTAGCTTCTGAAGCCGTTTCCGTGTCGCCTCGCTGCACCAAAACGGTGTCGATGAGGCCATATTCGACCGCCTCTTCGCCGCTCAGAAAATGGTCGCGATCCGTGTCCTTCTGAATACGCTTAAGCGGTTGACCCGTGTGCTTTGCAAGCAAGCTGTTGAGGCGATCTCGTGTTTGCAGCACCTCTCTTGCGTGTATATCGATGTCTGATGCCTGGCCCTGAAATCCGGCGATCGGTTGATGAATCATGATCCGCGAATGAGGAAGACAAAACCTTTTACCGTTAGCTCCACCTGCAAGAAGTACAGCTCCCATACTAGCGGCCTGTCCAACGCAAATGGTACTGATGTCGGGTTTTACGAATTGCATGGTGTCGTATATTGATAAGCCGGAGCTGACCGCACCGCCAGGTGAGTTAATGTACAAATGGATATCCTTGTCCGGATTTTCGGATTCAAGATACAGAAACTGCGCAACGACTAGGTTGGCAACCTGATCTTCAATCGGACCAACGATAAAAACGACGCGCTCCTTCAGTAGCCGCGAATATATATCATAGGCTCGTTCACCGCGGGCCGTTTGTTCTACGACCATAGGAACGAGGTTCAATGCTTGCGTTTCCATAAAAATACCTAGCTGCAATTTAAAAATTATAGATCCATCAGCTCCGAAAATGTCACGGATTTCTCGCTGAGTTTGGCCTTACCAATCAACCAATCAACAACCTGCTCCTCCAACACCATATTCTCCACCTGGCCAAGCAATTGCTGATTCTGGTAATAGATTTTACGCATTTCGTCGGGTTTATCGTACGACTCACAGAGCTCGCTGATTTTTGAGCCTACCCGTCCCTTATCGGCTTCCATTTGATTGTCGCTCAAGATCGCAGTCATAAGCAGCCCGAGCCGCACTCGCCGCTCTGCTGCTTCGCGAAAAGTGTCAGCTGGCGGTGCGTCCTTCAGTTCCGTTATTCCAAATTGACGCATTGCGTCCTGCTGCAGCGAATTGGTTTCCTGCTCAACCAGCACGCCCGGCAGTTCCACGGGATTGGCCGCGAGCAGGGTCTCCATAACCTGTCGCTTCAGTTCAGCGCGTTGCTTCGCCTCAGTTTGCCGCTCCATATTGTCTTGCACATCCTTGCGAAAGTCTTCCGCGCTGCCGCTGTCGATTCCCATCGAAATAATAAATTGCTCGTCAATCTCGGGCAGCTTCTGTTCGGCAACTTCCTTCGCATCAATTGAGAAAACAACTTTTTGGCCGGCAAGATTTTCCTGATGATAATCTTTTGGAAACTTAAGCTTAAATTCCTTGGATTCGCCCTCGGTGATTCCGAGCAGGTTTTTCTCGAAATCGGCCAACATGCTGCCTGAACCAAGCACTACCGCCACGTTCTGGCCGCTGCCCCCTTCGAAAACCTCGCCTTTAAGCTTGCCTTCAAAATCGATCAGCACTCGGTTTCCGTCAGCCGCCGGGCGCTTAACCGACTCCCAGGTTGCCCTTTGTGTCCGCAAACTCCCGATCATCGAATCGATATCTGAATCAGCGATCTCGGCCTTCGGCGTCTTAACCTCCATCTTGTCCAGGCCAGCGATCTTGATCTCGGGGTACACCTCGAAAACGGCCGTATAGGCCAAATCCTGGCCCTGATCCAGCGATTCCGGCTCGATCTTCGGCCCACCGGCCGGCTGCAGGCGCTGCTGTGCAATGGCCTCCGAATAGGTGCTCTGCAACAACTCCTGTAACACCTCCTGACGAACCTGGCCGCCGTAGCGCTGCCGAATGATGCGCTCCGGAATCTTTCCCGGCCTGAAACCCTTTATCTTTGCGGTACGGCCAACTGAAAGCAGTCGGTCACGTATTTTTTCCTCGACCCGGCCAGCCGGAATCTGCACACGCATGCGCCGTTCCAGTCCGTCCGAGGCCTCAATAGAAACCTGCATTTCGTCCATGTTCCGTTAGATTCTTACCCTGGGCCAGCGGCCCGACGTTCCGCTGGCCAACATGCGCTTGGTGCGAAAGGAGAGATTCGAACTCTCACGGGTTACCCCACAGGATCCTAAATCCTGCGCGTCTACCAGTTCCGCCACTTTCGCCGGTGTAGGGTGCCCACTTGCGCTGCAGAGATTATACCGGAGCGGCAGGTACCGACTGCATGCAGCCCGGCCGCTGCCTGGATTTCCCGCGTCGCAAAGCCGTGTGGCCCAGCCTGCATTCGGTGTTACCAAACCGCGTCTTCGACCCATCTCTGAATTAACTAATACATTGAATTACAGTCGATTATAGAGTATTTTTCAGGCACATTCGCGACGAGGGTCAAATACCGCTCGTGCTCAATGCTGCAACACCGTTCCGCTCCAAGTGGCTGGCGATGCGCAACTCGGTCAGCGATCCGCGCTGGCGCACCGCGACTGCAATTAAACTGCGGCTGAATCCTATTTGCCAGGTGCGGGTTCGTTGCAATGGTGCGGCGGCCTCCAACGTCACTGCTCTAAGCTGGTCACTCCCGCGGCGTTCATTTCTTAATCCCGAGAACCTGCAATCCACATGTTCCGCGTGTTTCCAATGGAAATTGGTCTCTACGGGCCTTAGAGTTCACCCCTAAGCGGGCAACGCTGAAAACTCCCTGTTCGACAGCCGCCAATGCTCCGTGCCTGCCTCGATCCAAATCGAGGCAGCTGGGCCAGAGCGGCTGCGACGTAAAAATATCTACGGAACGCGAATAACAGAATGAACGTTGTAATCACCGGCAGTACCAGAGGCATCGGCCTGGGCATGGCGCAAGAATTTCTGAAACGCAGCCACAATGTCATGATATCCAGCCGAAACCTGAACGCCGTCAACAAGACGGTGGTTGATCTGCGTGCAAGATACCCGTCGCAGTCGATAGCTGGGTCACCCGTCGATGTGTCGGACTACGATCAGGTTCAGCGACTTTGGGATGAATCGATCAAGGCACTCAAAACGGTGGACATGTGGGTCAACAACGCCGGCACAGATACGATTAATGCAATGTTTAGCGAGTTGCCGCCCGAAGATATCGCTACAACGGTCAATACGAACCTACTGGGTCTGATGAACTGCAACCGCGTCGCAATACCGGGCATGGACAAACAGGGTGGTGGCTGGATATTCAACATGGAGGGCTTCGGCAGCGATGGCAGGGTGCTAGCGAAGAAAGGTCCGTATGGCGCAACAAAATACGCAGTCCGTTATTTCACCAAATCGATGGTCCGGGAGTGTGAGAATACGCCGGTGAATGTTGGCTACCTGAGCCCGGGTATCGTCGTAACCGACCTGTTGGTCCCACCACCCGGCGAACGAGGTGAGCAATGGGAACAAACCAAGCAGGTGCTGAACATCCTCGCCGACACAGTCGACACGGTCACGCCGTTCCTGGTGGAAGGTATGCTGGCAGCGGATAAGAATGGCACGGCTGTTCGTTGGCTCACCACGGGCAAGATTGCCGGCCGATTTCTGATGTCTCGCTTTCGTAGGCGCGACGTGTTTGGTCCGCTGGGTTTTTAGAGCATTTATTCAGGAAACATCATGCCGTCTCTACTCGTAACCGGAGCAAACCGCGGTCTCGGGCTCGCATTCACACGTCGTTACAGCGCAGACGGGTGGACGGTTACGGCCGCCTGCCGGGAACCGGAAACAGCGACGGAATTGGAGCAGCTCGTCGAAAGTTCGGATGGGAAAGTAACGATGGAAAAACTGGATGTATTGGATCATGAGGCGATCGATGCGCTGGCGACTCAGCAACGTGGACAGTCACTGGACCTCTTGATTAACAATGCTGGAATCGTGGGACCATTTCCGTACTCCGAGCACCTCGAGCGCCAGCGCTTCGGAACGCTGGATTACGATCTATGGGGCGAGGTCATCCGAACCAATTCCATTGCGCCGGCCAAAATGGCAGAAGCATTTCTGGATTCCCTGCTACTAGGAAAGAATCCGAAAATCGTGTCGATCTCAAGTACGGTCGGTTCCAATGCCGAATGCACGATACCAACGTACTTATACGGCTCGAGCAAGGCTGCCCTTAATAAGATAATGACAATGTTGGCCGAGACGCTCCGAAAGCATGCGATTGTCGTTGCGCTGCTCTGCCCGGCCATACCAAAACGCGTATGGGACTTGAGACCAATGCAAGTATCGAGGTAGAAGAAAGTGTCGCAGGGATGCGCAACATCATTGACCGACTGACAATGTCCGACACCGGCAGCTTTACCCGGTACAACGGCGAAAGGATTGCCTGGTGACTGAGGTTCAGCAAATGTCCGAGCAAGATGTCGTATTTGACCGAAAACATTACCAAATCATTAATTCAGCACGTGAGCAATTCCTGCGGTCGTGCATAGCCGAACTGCCATTTAGAAATGAATTGTCGACCGCGTTGGATGTGGGTTGTGGTGCAGGTTATTTTTCGCGAATTTTACATGAACAGGGCTTTTCAGTAACAGGATTAGATCTTCGTAGAGAAAACATAGAAGTTTGCCAGGAACGATACCCCGACATTAAGTTCGGCCTAATTGATCTCGATGAGAACTTTGGCGAAATCGGAACTTACGATCTTGTTCTAATGTTTGGAATCTTATATCACCTGCAATCGCCACTACAGACAATCATCAGAATGAGTAAGGCTGTCGGTAGAGTCGGAGTAATCTCAACGCGGGTCGCCTCGGGAAACGAAATGGCTATGTATCTCTATTCTGAGAACCAAGGCGCAGCCAACAACGTTGCCCGCAGCATTGCAGTCCCAACTTTTCCGGCCATCGTAAGTATGTTCAGTCAAGCTGGTTTCAAGTTCATTTACCTTCCATCGGTGCAACCAAAGCATCCTGAGTGGAGCTCGGTATACGGTAACGGAAGACGTTACAGCTTCGTTGTTTCCCGCGAAGCAATTGCCGTTCCAACTTGGAGACTGGTCAACGCGCCGACATTCTTGACAAAATGGGCGCCAATGAAGCCGCACGAAACGCTAATGCATCTGGTTCGTAGGGTCGTTTCCAGAGTGCGCAACCTCTAGCCTGAAAATAACCCGCCGGGAAGTAATGCCGCCTCTCTGGGAAGCTAGTTAGCGTAGCGAGTTGGCTATACTGAAAAACCCGCAACCCAAGACCGGAACGGGAGTTTTAATGGTGGTCTGGTCACGGAAAATCCGGAATTTCGTCGCTCGAAACATTCAGCTTGGCTGGATGCGCTGCCACTATTACCTATCGAGTCGTTCGCCAATCGTCGTCTATTCTATCGGCAAAACAGGAACATCCACGATCCATGCGTCCCTGAGGGCGGCAAAATTGAAGAGGCCATTGTTCCATGTCCATCGCCTGACTGAAGCCAGCATCAACGAGGCTCTTCAGTTTCAGGAACGCCGTCCCAACAAACCGTCAAATACGCTTCGTCAATCCATATTTCTTGCCAAGCAGTTGGCGGGCATTCCCGACAACGTGGGCGAACGCTGGGACATTATTTCTCTTGTCAGGGAGCCAGTCGCCTGTGCTATTTCTGCTTACTTCCAGTCCATTGACAGATGGTTTCCAAGTCTTGTAGATAATTTTCAAGAAGGCAGGACTGATATACCTGTTCTGATTCGAACCTTTCTTGATGAGTATTCTCACGATTGGCCTTTATCGTGGTTCGACAAGCAAGTTCATCAAACTCTAGGAGTGAACGTATATCAATCAGAGTTTGATTGGGACAAAGGCTATTGTATTTATAGAGGAGATCACGCTAACGTTCTTGTCCTCCGTTTGGAGGATATCGACAGTTGCGCAAAGACCGCATTAGACGTTTTCCTCAACACAACGAACATCGATCTAGTAAACGCGAATGTTTCTGAGTCAAAAGACTATGCACAAATCTACCAACGTTTCAAAACGGAAATATGTCTCCCCGACAGCTATCTCGAACGCATGTATTCCAGCCGTCTTGCACAACACTTCTATTCGCCAGAGGAGATCGCAGGATTCCGGACACATTGGACGCGGTAAGTAGCGCGGGCTATCTCAGGAAGAATCATAAAATCGAACGCAGAGGCGAATGCAGCCGCAGTCAAGGACTGAATGAACATCGCCGTGGAGAGATGGTGGGCCGTGAGGGAATCGAACCCCCAACCAATGGATTAAGAGTCCACTGCTCTGCCTAGTTGAGCTAACGGCCCTTTTTTTATCATCTCAGAATAAGGAAACTGGGGTGGATGATGGGACTCGAACCCACGACGACCGGAACCACAATCCGGGGCTCTACCAGCTGAGCTACACCCACCATTAATTTCGTTACCGTCTTTCACCATCCTCGAGTTGGCGCGCCCGGCAGGACTCGAACCTGCAACCGTCGGCTTAGCTTACCACTACTGCTTTCGCAGCCCCTTGAATTTTAAGGGTTTGTGGTCTGGACTATCTCTTCGCCATCCCAGGCGCTGCACGTATAGTCTCTACGGAGCCCCGCGACTTTCACCACAGGTTTCCACGGGATTGCCATCAGCATGACCTGTTAAGGTTTCCCCGTTACGGTGCAGTCCACTCCACTGGTTCTGTTTCCCAGTGGAGGCTCCTGTTGTTGCTCAAAGGCCGATGCTCTATCCAGTTGAGCTACGGGCGCTGCGATTCTCGAGGCGATCAGCCAGCACGCTTTCTTCTCGTCGCGACTCCAGATCGAAGAAAAACGGACACTTGACTACCACTGGCAACCCGCTAATGCCTCAGACAGCAGGCCGATTATAAGCGATTCACCAATCAAAACGACCAAGGTCGCCTGCCCTCCTCCTTTTGAATCAACTTGACTGAGATTGGGGCGTCTGTTGGCCCCCTGGGCCTGGTTGTAGGGGATCCGGCCTTTATACGAGCCCATCAAGCCGTTTTTTCAGGCTTCTGACACATCGGTGGGCAGTCTGGCCGTCCCACAGATCGAGCTTGCTGCCCTTCGGCCACTCACCCGATTGCGCTATTGCTACCTCCTCCGCAAGATGTTCGGCGGCCACAAGCTTGTTGGTACCCTTCTCGATCGTGATAGGACGTTCTGTATTTGGGCGTATGGTCAAACAGGGAATTCCCAGATAGGTGGTTTCTTCCTGCAAACCACCGGAGTCGGTTATGACCAGTGAAGCTTGTGTCAGCAAGCTCATGGATTGGATGTAGCTGAGCGGCTCGATCAGCCTAATCCCGGGGCTGGAGGTAATCGCGTCAATCAAATCGTAATTCTCCAGCATCTTTCGTGTCCGGGGGTGTGCCGGGAAAACCAATTCAACTGATTTTGCCACCGCTACCAATTGATCGGCCAGCAGCGCAAGTGAGTCCCGTCGGTCCACGTTTGAGGGCCGGTGCAATGTTACAAACCCATACGGCGTCGTGGTGAGACCCATTTTCTCAACGATGCAGTCCGATTCGATCTGTCCCTTCAATAACTCGTAGGAATCAATCATGATATTGCCTACGCGATCGATCTTAGATTCCGGCACCCCTTCCCGAAGAAGATTCTCGTCTGCATCAGCCGAAGGTGTCCACAGCAAATCCGAAATCGCGTCTGTAACCAAACGGTTGATTTCTTCGGGCATGGTGCGATCATGGCTGCGTAACCCCGCTTCTAGATGTGCCACAGGAATAAGTAACTTGGTAGACGCCAGAGCCGCCGCTACGGTTGAGTTCACGTCACCAACGACCACAGTCCAGTCAGGCCTCTCAGCAAGACAAACCCTTTCATAGCTGATCATCACCTTTCCTGTTTGCTCTGCATGCGTTCCGCTGCCCACCTCGAGGTGAAAGTCTGGTGCGGGAAGTTTTAAATCAGTAAAAAATGCTTCGGAAAGATTGACATCATAGTGTTGTCCGGTATGCACAATACGAACTGCAAAATCAGGATCGCCACTTAGTGCATGGAAGAGCGGCGCGACCTTAACGAAATTAGGCCTTGCCGCGGCTACCAAGTGCACCAAAACTTTATCGGTCATTCCCCCAGGTACCACTGATAGGTTGCCCGGACCCCATCTCTCAGTTCTGTTTGAGATTCCCACCCCAATGCCTTTAGTTTGGATACGTCCAATAACTTCCGCGGCGTTCCATCGGGATACTCGCTATTGAAGCTGATCGTACCGTTAAATCCGACGACTTCCTTCACTAACTCCGCGAGTTGCCTGATGGTCAGATCGGATCCCGTGCCAATATTGATGTGCGACATCATGGGTTCGACCGCTGATTGGTATGCCCGACCCGAAAGGCGCATAACAAACAGAGCTGCATCGGCCAAATCATCGACGTAAAGAAACTCGCGCTTCGGTTCACCGGTCCCCCAAATTTCTACAGAGGCCGCTGCATTTTCTTTTGCCTCGTCGAATTTGCGGATCAGCGCCGGCAACACATGACTATTTTGCAAATCAAAATTGTCATTTGACCCATATAGATTAGTCGGCATGACGCTGCGAAAATCGGTGCCATGTTGCCGGTTGAACGACTCGCAGAGCTTGATGCCGGCAATTTTCGCAATCGCGTAGGGTTCGTTCGTGGACTCCAGTTGTCCTGACAACAGACACGACTCCAGCATCGGTTGTGGGGAATTTCGTGGATAGACACAGGAACTCCCAAGGAACAGCAGTCTGGTCACGGCGCTTTCGTATGCGGCCTGGATTACATTTGTCGCAATCATCAGGTTGTCGTAAATGAAATCGGCCGGGCGGGTGTTGTTGGCGTGTATACCGCCAACAGTGGCGGCGGCAAGAAAAACATAGTCTGGCTTTTCCACGCCCATGAATTCACGAACTTGTGCTTGATCCGTCAAGTCCAGTTCATTGCGTTGGCGCAGCAAAAGATTCGTACAATTATCTGCCGTAAGCCGGCGTACCAGTGCGGAACCGACCATTCCCCGGTGGCCTGCGACATAGATTTTTCCGCGCTGAAGCTGCTCGAAGTTACCCTGCGCTGCTCTATTCATGGTGGTTGAATATCTTATAACCCTCCCGGGCGACCAGCGTGTCCTTCTCGGCCGACGCCAGATCAGCCTCGACCATCTCTCGAACCAGCTGCTCGAAGGAGACTTTCGGCTGCCACCCTAAGCGATCCCTGGCTTTTGCCGCATCACCGAGCAAACTGTCGACTTCGGTTGGCCGAAAATATCTGGGATCGACAAATATGATCGGGGTTCCTGCGGAAAGCGTTGGATTGCCATCGATCGCGGTGGTAAGACGGCCAATTTCATCGACACCCTCGCCCTCCCACTCAAGAGCCATTCCCAGCTCCTGTGCTGCAAGATCAACGAACTGTCTGACGGAATGCTGCCTGCCGGTGGCGATCACGTAGTCGTCCGGAACGTCCTGCTGCAAAATCAGCCATTGCGCTTCAACGAAGTCGCGGGCATGACCCCAGTCGCGTTTAGCGTTGAGATTTCCGAGGTATAGCTTTTCCTGCATACCGGTTTTGATACGCGCAAGCTCACGAGTAATTTTTCGCGTAACAAAGGTTTCACCACGGACCGGTGACTCGTGGTTGAACAGAATCCCGTTACAGGCAAAGAAGTCGTATGCCTCCCGGTAATTTACCGTGATCCAGTAAGCATAAAGTTTGGCCACCGCATAAGGCGATCTGGGATAAAAGGGAGTCGTTTCCTTTTGCGGTGTTTCTCGCGCCAGACCGTAAAGTTCAGATGACGAGGCCTGGTAATAGCGGGTCGTTTTCCCCATCCCTAAGATTCGAATCGCCTCAAGAATACGCAGCGGGCCAACCGCGTCGGCATTGGCCGTGTACTCCGGTGTATCGAACGAAACGGCGACGTGACTCTGCGCGGCTAGATTGTAGATCTCGTCTGCCTGGACCTCCTGTATGATTCTGATCAGATTGGTCGAGTCCGTCAGGTCGCCATAGTGCAGAAAGAACTTTGTGTCCGCCTCATGCGGGTCACGATACAAATGATCAATTCGTTCCGTATTGAACGATGAAGCACGGCGTTTGACGCCATGCACCTCATATCCCTTCTCGAGAAGTAGCTCGGCCAGATACGCACCATCCTGGCCCGTGATCCCCGTAATCAGTGCCTTTTTGCCCAACGATGTTCCCCCTCAACCCGAATTCGCCTGTCCGCCAGCTAACATCAGCTTGAACCACAAACGCTTGCGATAGATCTTTGGCCTGACCGGCATGCGCTGAGATCGCTGGCATGAGCAAATGCGTTATTCTTTTATGGTATTTATCGATTATTGCTAACGAATGAGCGAGATTATACTCAGATCCGGTCATGCATAAATATGCCGGCCGCTCTTTCAATCCGCAGCAACCCTCAAAGATGAAGCGAATGTGAATCCGGATGACCGAGCCGATCCCGGCTCGGTATGGTGGTCATCGGGTCGCGCGTGCCATCACTTCGGTTAGCGCGTCGGCGATTCGACCCATATGAGATTCATCCATGGTCGGATGGACCGGAAGCATCAAACTGGTTTCACCCAATTCCCGGGCTACGGGCAAACGATCCTGGGGCCGAGATGAGAGGTTAGAAAACGCTTTCTCAAGATAAACTTCCGGACACACGCCGCTTCCACACGGAATGTTCTGCGCCACTAACTCCCTTACGATTCGTTCCCGTGACCAAGATTTTCTCAGAGCATCTACTCTGACGAATGCATAAAATTTGTAGTAAGCGTGACGAATATCGCCTGATGGTACCGGTATTCTAAGTCCATCGATTGCATGGAGATTATCGGCCAATACCCGCGCGTTTCGATTGCGCTGCTCTACCCAATTGTCTAACTTAAGTAATTGGCATCGACCAATGGCCGCCTGAAATTCGGTCAACCGGCCATTGGTACCAAGCGAATTATGTACCCATTTAAAAACCTGGCCTGCCGCTGGCGCTTCAACTGCATCCATGCATTTCCCGTTGTCTTTAAACGACCAACACCGTTGCCGGTATTCATCATTGTCAGTCGCTATGGCACCACCCTCTCCACCGGTCGATATAATTTTGTCCTGGCAGAATGAGAAAGTTGCCATGTCACCCCAGCTTCCCGCCTTGCGACCAGCAATTTCGGCCCCATGAGCTTGAGCACAGTCTTCTATTACGGCTAATCCATGTAGGTCGGCTAGCGCATTAATTCCCGGCATGTCACAAGGCCATCCGGCCACATGCACTGCGACGATTGCAGCCGAGCGCTTGTTGATCAACGGTTCAATGGATTCAGGCGTGACGTTCTGTGACCCCGGATCCACATCGGCGAACACCGGTAAGGCCCCAGCCAAGAGTATCTCGCTCACAGACGCCACAAACGTCCTCGGGCTGACAATAACCTCGGCCCCTGGTTGAAGGTCCAATGCCCGTAAAGAGCACGCCAGGGCTACCGATCCATTACTTACTGCGACTGCATGGCTCGTACCCAGGTACGAGCTAAATTCGCGCTCAAATTCCCTACCCTGCTCACCAGTCCAGTAATTACACATCCCTTCCTAAGAGCGTCAGTCGCCGCCGCGATTTCGTCGTGATCATACGAGGGCCAAGACGGTAAGTCCGAAATCGCCTCATCACGATTCAGATGCAGAACTTCCAGTCCACCTGCCGCATTCAACATATCCAAACTACCCGCCTTTCAATCATCATGTTGCGCAAAACCTCCGACGCTTTCCATTTTTCTGCTCGCAGTCTGCCCTGCGATGATATATATCAGTGAACTTATCCGGACGTGCCTCTGAAACTCTCCATCGTGGCCTGCCCGTCCTGACTTATCCCCCTGGGCCGAACTAGATGGGCCACGGTCAACAGCATTATCTTGAGATCAAGCCAGAATGACTGATTATCCACGTACCAGAGATCAAATTCGAATTTTTTGTCCCAACTCAGCGCATTGCGTCCGTTTACCTGAACCCAACCTGTAATCCCCGGGCGCACTGTGTGCCGCCGGAGTTGCTCGTCCGTATACAGCGGCAGATATTCCACTAGTAACGGCCGAGGCCCAACGAGACTCATATCGCCCTTGAGCACATTCCAAAGCTCCGGCAATTCATCCAGGCTCCATTTCCTCAGGCTGGTTCCCAATGCGGTCATGCGCTCGCCATCAGCCACAAACTCTTCCGCTGAATCGGTCGCATCCCGCATCGTGCGAAATTTGACCAAACGAAATCGCTCGCCATTCTTACCCGCTCGTGTTTGGCAGAAAAAGATCGGCGACCCCAATTTCCATCGAACTAATCCCGCTACAACCAAAAGCACCGGAGCAAGCACAGCCAGCCCGATCAATGCAAAGGCTACATCGAATACACGTTTAAGCATGCGGCAATGCCACCTGTCGCACGATGCGAATGTATGCAAGGCTAATGATAGTTAATCTACTAAGCGATGTGCTTTAAAAGCAACCCCAAGGAATTATATGGGATTGAATGCCCAACCGGTGATTACGATCATGCCGGCAGCATGTACCCCGTTTTCAGCAACAGTTCCTTCAGACTTTGAATGCAGATTTTCCGTGAGTATGTTGATTCTGCTGATTTTCTAGCATTGGCGCGATAGCGGCTCAACAGGTCCGGGCTATCAACCATACGGCAAATCGCATCCGCCAGTTGCCGCGGGTGACCCGGCGGAACGCAAATTCCGCAATCTGCGCACTCGATCGTGTCTTTCAGATCATTATCACCACTGGACACCCCCAAAATGGCGGACCCGGCCGCCATGTAGTATGAAAGCTTACTCGGCAACATAAGCCCCTCCGCCCCTTGGTCAAGAGTCACGATCGATATGTCCCCCAAAGCGAGGGAGAATGGCAGCCGCTGCTCCGACTGATAGGAGAAAACACTGAGACCGTCCAATTGATGCAGCGCCTTGAATCTTGCCACATCCTCCCACTTGTCACCGCCGCCGATGAATAAAAATCGTATATCCCGCCGCTCCCGTAACAAGCGGCAGGCCTCGAGCATGCTGTCAACATCATGGCTGGTGCCCAGGTTGCCGGAGTACAGGATCGTTGTACCACCGAGCTGCCCCATTTCCTTGGCTAGACTGTTATCTGACTTAGGAACTGGCCGAATCACCTCAGTATCCGCCCACGGCGGCAACACTGCGACTCGCCCCAGCTCGGTGCGAGCCGTATCGAATTGGTAGTTTAGCCGCTCCGCCATTTTCTCGCCGATTGTAATCACCATGCTAGCGGATTCCCAAACTACCCTATTGCATCTCCTCCAGAATCGAGTCAACAGTCCGTCACTGCGAAGCACGCCGAAGCTCACTAGAATGTCGGGGTACAAGTCGTAAATCAAAACTATGTAGGAAAAACCCTTTATCTTGCTCAGCAGCCACACGAATGGGCCGATGATCGGCGGGTTTGAGGCGAATAAAACAGCTGTTTCCGGTCCTGCGCGCGCCACTACAAATAGCGAGTCAAATGCATAACTCACCCACGAGAATAGTCTGCGCCACCGGCCCTTCCTGTTATAAGCAGGGCCCGATCTGACCTTTAAATGAGAACCCCAGAACTCCTTGGCTAACGTTTCGGTGTCGCCCGTGCTTAACAGACTTGTGTCCGGCAGAAGCTGAGCCACATCGATACATAGTTCCCGAAAGAGTGGTTTGGTCAATTGATTTAGAAAAATGAAACGCCTGATTGACTTGATTTTCTTCACCGCCATAATGGTCCTTCAAAATCGCCCGATGCCGCTGCGACCAGGGACAATGCTATGCGCTAGCAGGCTGCAATAGCGGCTGCGCAGTCCTGCGACTTGGCCATGCCATACCCGCCAGCAGGCCAATAAGAATCCACATTATCGGCTTGTCATACATTTCATAGAAAATATTAGCGAAGAAGATTTGACTTGATACCATCAGGCCAATCAGGTTGTCCCTCGGGTTTCCGACATTACCGATATACCTGATTATGAATGCAACTGGTAGAGCAACAATTATCCAGTAGGCCAAAAGCAATCCCACCAGACCCCTCTCCACCAAGATGGTGAGTGAGCTCATATGGGCGCGAGATGCCAGACCAACGTTTTCAAAGCCACCGTAGCCGATTCCAAATAAATTCTCCAACAGGTTGCCGTCAGCCCAGGCAGTAACGGCAATTCGTCTAACGAGAACATGGCCATATTGATCACTCTCATTCAAGACAGAAAATAGCCTATCAAAACTGCTATACATTGGGTCATCGGCAAAACTCGTCATCACCACGAGTGCGACAATCACAAAAAATATAATCCACCTCAGACGATAGATTAGCCATTTCACCTCGTTAGGGCGAAAAATAACAGCCCCAATAGACACGACAGCTAGTGCCGCTACCACGCTATAGATTCCGGTTCTCGAAATGGTTGCCAATGATATGCCGAACATTAAAATTGCCAGGACACTCATCCAACGCCGACCCTGCATCACAAACAGCAACCCCATTGCCGAAGTTACCGTCGCCAAGGTCTGTGGATTGGCAAACGGCAGGGATATTCTGAAGCCGACTCTCGCCATGTGCTCCGCGCCTGAGGGCTCAGCAATGGGGAATGGGAGCTGCGCTCGCAGCGGGAGATCGTATATAACCTCTCCAAGCACATACATGCGATGAATTGAGTAAATTGAAAATGCTATGTATGCCAACCCTACTACAGCTAATGCAGCGAGAATCGTCTGCTGTGCATCAGTGCCGCGTGCAGCATACAAATGAATTACTAGATAAATTGAGTAGCCATAGATTGCACCTGGCGCAAACACAGCGAAAAGATCAAGGTCGACGTTGGGGGAAAAAAGGGTAATTCCAATGGAAACCAATAACCCCAAAAAGGTCAGCCACGGCAGCAAAAAGGTGCGACCCGTCGCCAAAACCTGAACAATAATCAATATCAGCGTTGGAGCCATGATCAGTCGATCAAGATTAATGTGGAGCGGGCCCAACTCAAGTCGGTACGGCGCCAACGGACTCAGCACGATCAGTGCCACCACAAGTACCGTGAGACTGCGCCAGCCAAAATCTGGCGACAAGTCCTTCACCTCGAAGCTAGCGGTCCTAGTGCCATAGCTACTCATTGGATCAATGAATCGATATATCAGCGCTCGGCATGTTGAATGACAACCTGGCACATGCGTGTGACGGGCTCGTAGTATATGAGGAACTCATAAACCCGTAAAAGCTCCATTAGCAATAGAGTGACACATTGATGAATAATGACGGCATGAGACAACTCAAAATCGACGGCAGAATGCTACTGGGAATGGTATGTGGCGCACATATCAGAGTACACCGCATCCCATTCGGTCCAATCCGGGGAAGAAAGCTCTTTATGTCGCCGCAGATTTCTCCCCGCATGTGGTTCGGCATCGACGAACCGTGGATCGCCCAGTTATGCAAAAGTCAGCTCAGGCAAAATTCAGTTGTATACGACATCGGGGCCCACATCGGCTACACCACGGTGCTTTTTGCCCACTATCTCAAGGGCACGGGAGCCATTCATGCCTTTGAGATTCTACCCTCGACGGCAGAGCTGCTGCAAAACACTGTCGAAGCCAATCAGTTTCAGAACGTTGTTATCCACGCAGTGGGCCTGGGTGCGGAAGAGACCGTTCAGCAATTAACCATTGGCCCTACAGCAATGACCAGCATCCGTGCAGTGAAGCGTGAGGGTCAAAGAGCCGAGCGTTGCAAGGTCGTAGCGCTTGATACATACCGGCGCGAGCGACGGCTACCCCGACCAGCTTTGATGAAGGTCGATATCGAAGGCGCGGAGATCCAATTCCTCCAGGGTAGCCGTGAACTGATCGACGAGTGTCAACCAACAATGATCATTGCGTTCCACTCGAAAGACTTGCTTCAGCAGGGATACGCCTTGCTGACATCCTTCGGCTATCAGCTGTACAACGAGCATGGCCAGCTAACGAAAGAGTCAATAGAAGAAATCAGCGGTTACTTCAATAGTAGTATTTTGTGCCTGCCAGAGGGCAAAGAATTTCCGCAAACACCGTCCTGAAACGACCTACTTCGCCTGGATGAACCTTTATGATAAAAAATTAAAGACTGTTGGTTCTCATGTTGCGCTGCTTACCGCGCGCAGCATAGACAATGGCTCTTAGGACAGATGCTGCCACTGTACGGGTGATGTCGACTAACGAGTAGTAAACTGCCTCGAACGGCCCAAAGCAGATGAAGAAATACTTAACACTATCCGTAATATTCATGGGACTGCGCCGACTGAACAGAACCTTCCAAATACTTCTAAACGGGGCTTCTTGACGAATTCTCTCTTGCGTATCTAAATTAGATTCGGATATTGCCAGAGGAGTAACATAGACTCCGTAGCCACATTTTTTTGCGCGATGGGCCCACTCATGATCTGATCTATATTGCGGTAACCTCTCCTCGAGCAGCCCGATTTCCCTTACAATGTCGACCGGATAAGCTACCCCCCTTCCTTTTAGAACATCGCTTTCATAAAGCTCTTCGCTTAGTTCCTCCACCCGTTTCCCCAAGAAAAGATAGTCATAACATGCGCGCCATTTGTTAAAACGAAGGTTGGCATGAAGAATCCGCTGGGTCGTCGAATTCAAGGCTACCGCTCCAATCACCGAATGCTCCCGCGTGGAGAGTTCAACTAGACTCTTAAGGAAATCTCGGCCGAATATTGAATCATCGTTCTGAAGGATGATGACATCTTTATTTGAGACATCAGCCCGCTCCAGCAGATACCGCACTCCGGCATTGACGGCCGCCGTCCACCACATGTTCGGTGATTCGCGGAGCAATATTACGTATTCCGGAAATTTTGTTTTCAGGGATAACGGTTGAACTCCGTGATCGACCAAAATTAGTGAAAAATTTCTAAAGCTTTGCCGATCGAGGTAAGCTAAATATTCATCCACATTTTCACTGCGATCAAAAACAGTGGTCACGATCCACGCCTTCGGTAGGCTAGGCCCTGCCGGTAACAGCAGCTGTTGCTGAACCTCACCGCCCATATACATTCAATGCGCAATACATCATTCTGCCAACCTAGTTATTAACTTCGATCGATACACCAGGAGGCCCGCTACAGCGCCTATTATCAAAGAACATGCGTATGCTGCTGTAATGCCGCTTGTACCGAGGGCAAAACCATTGAGCATATTTATCGCCAATCCAAACACCAACACCGAAACGGTAATTAGCGTGAGATTTAAAGCCCAACCAGAGTATCCCCAGCCGATCAAACTAAAGTACGGCGAGATGGCCAAGATGTTTACAAAATACGGCAAAAGCAGCATCCGAAAAATTGTCGATATCTGTGGGTTATATCCATCGCCCAACCAGATTTCAAAGATCCATGGAGCGAAAACCGCGAGGACGAGGACAGCGGGCAGTCCAAAGAGTAACAAGCCGCGCGTCAATCTTTTATTCAATCGAGCCACTTCAAGACTTCCAGCAACTCCTACTTCGTCCAAATGACTGACCCGGGGTAACACAGCATGCAGCCCGGCAGCGATGATTTGACGTAGATAAAAAACGGCTCTTCGAGCAATCTCGAAGAAAGCGACCTCCTCAACACCGACAAAGCGGGATATCGAAATAGTCACGAGAGGCTCAATAGCCAAAGCAACCACTCGCGCCATTACTAACTTGTAACCCATAATGACGAGTTGTTTCAGCGTGTTGGTGTTAAATTCAGCCACCTTCCAGAAACGAACGCGTCCAAAACGCCAACAAGCGACTGTAAATGCAACCAGACCGATCACGTGATAAGCCAGCGTACCAGCAACCAGACCCCAGAGGCCGTAGCCGGTCAGCACCATCAAAACTGATACGATCGCCTGTGCCGTTAATGCAATCAGTCCGATGTAATTGGCGACATCCAATCTCTGCAGTCCAGCCAATACCGCCCGCGCAACCGTGGACATTAGAAAAATAATCAATGAGAAAGCAATCACAGTGAGAATGTCCGCAGCCAGAGGCCTATGTATAACCGGTATATTCAGAACCGACAGGACTGAGGCTGTACCGGTAACAATTATTGCGAATGCGAGTACCCCGGAGCCGAGGGCAAGCCACATGCCGGTGACAGCATAAGCAGTAACGGACCCGAAA
>PVMK01123323.1_pt1 | contig 136449 bp, 125 predicted proteins | sample 1853481 | NCBI WGS metagenome assembly PVMK01 (sample SAMN08533507, study PRJNA380276) | Marine sediment metagenome, whole genome shotgun sequencing project.
CTGGCTAAACGGCACCTCGGAGCCGTCCTGCGTCCGGATGTACATCTTCTCAACAGAACCCAATGACCTGCGCTTGGACTCCGGGTACCTTACCATAACCTTGACCTCATCCTGATCACGCTGCAAGCGGAGGGCCTCGGCCCCGTAGAAAGCATGCCGGACCTGCTTGGCCAGATCATCTAAGGTCAAACCCAAACTGCGGGCAGCGAGTTTCAGCTTGAGCTGCATTTCGTCTTTGCCCGGTAGGAAGCTGTCACTTACATCGAATACTCCGGGATAGGTTCTAAGCTCCGCTTTCAGTTCCTCTGCCGCCGCCACCAGCAAGTCGTGATCGTCCAGCGACATATGAACCTCAACAGCATTGCCGGCGCTGAAGAGTACACTCTGATAAGTGATGGCCTCGGCATCCGGGACGATTCCCACTTTCTGGCGCCACAAGTTGCCCAGTTTCGTTGCGGTCACATCCCTGTTCTCACTTTCCAAGAGCTCGATTGTGATCTGGGCCAGATGTCCTCCCGACTGTGGTCCACTGGCCATAGGGCCGTGCCCTCTGCCGTGCCTCCCTACTCTGGTGATGATACCTTTCAAGAGCGGGGGTGCATCTTGAGGCCGTTTCTTATCCGCTTCGGCCAAGGCTTCTTTGCCAGCCTGCTCCAGATAACCGGCGATTTCTGCTGTCCGCTCCACCGGTGTGCCTGCCGGCATGGTCAATCTACACTTCAAAAAGTTACTTTCAACTTTTGGAAACAAGGTGAATTTAATCCAGCCGGCCTGCCATATTCCCACAGTCACCAGCAATACGGCGATACCCAGTGCAACCGTGGCATAGCGCCAGCGCACACAAAAATCTACTGCCCAGGCATAAGGCCGCCTGATGAACCATTTCAGCCAGCGGGCCGTACGCTTTTCCTCCATGCTTCGCTTTGTTCGGTGTTTGGATCCCACCAGGTGGGCCGGCAAAATCAGCAAGCATTCCACCAGAGAGCCCAGAAGCACCAGAATTACTACAGTGGGAATGTTGCGCATGATCTTTCCCATGACGCCGGTTCCCAGGAGTAGGGGGTAGAAGGCCGCCACCGTGGTCAGGACTGCAAAAACCACCGGCCGACCAACCTCCAGCGCGCCCTGCACTGCTCCCTCCAGAGGTTCGAGCCCCTCCTCCTGTCTCCGAAAAATATTCTCACCCACGATTATGGCGTCATCCACCACGATACCCAGAACCATGATGAAGGCGAACAGGGAGATCATGTTGATGGACACGCCAAAGGTGGGCAAGAGCATCAGTCCAGCCATAAAGGAGATGGGTATTCCGAGAGTCACCCAAAAGGCAAGGCGCGCATTCAGAAACATTCCCAGCAGGATACCCACCAGGATCAGGCCGAGGGCCATATTTTTCAGCAACAGCCGGATTCGGCTTTTCAATATTATCGACCTGTCCCGATAGATACTAATGTCCACTCCTTCTGGCAGGCTTAGCCTTGTCTCCTCGATATACTGTTTGACCGTAGCGGCCACTTCCAGGGCGTTCTGATCGGCAACCCTGTAGACTTCGATAAGGCCGGCTGGTTTGCCCTGAAATCTGGTAAAAAGATCCACATCCTCGAAGCCATCTCTGAGCTTGGCGATCTGTCCCAGAGTGACCTTGCTGCCATCAGTTTTGGTAATTACAGCGATATCTCGATAATCCCCCGCGAAGTAGCGGCGACCCTTGGTCCTGACCAGGATCTCGCCTCCAGCCGTCTTGACACTACCCGCCGGTAGATCCAGACTGGCCCTTCGAACCGCCTCAGCGATCTTGCCCAAGGTGAGACCATAACGCCGGAGAGATTCCTCGGAGACTTCGATATGAATTTCTCGCTTGCGGAGACCTGCGAGTTCGGCCAGGGTAATGCCAGGTAAATTGGTTATGTCGTCTTTTATTCTCTCCGTCAGGTGCTTGATGGTTGACTCAGGTGCGTCGCCAAAGACGGTGACATTGAGGACCTGGCGTCGCCGGGTCAATTCCCGGACAATCGGTTCTTCGGCTTCGTTGGGAAAGGTGGTGATCCGGTCGACCTCTGCCTTCACTTCATCCAGGAGTTCCTGCAAATCCCAATCGTTCATGACCTCTATGATCACCGTCGCGAACGATTCTCTGGCTACTGAATCAATCCGCTTGATGCCGGCCAACCCTGCCACTTTTTCTTCAATTCTCCGGACGATGGCCTCCTCAACCTCAGCCGGCGAGGCACCAGGGTATTCCATGGTGATGGAAATCAGGTCCAGCGACGTTTCAGGAAATATCTCAAGCTTGGTGGTCAGCCCTGTTACCACACCGGCCAGCAAAAGAAAGATCATCAGTAGATTGGCGGCAACGTGATTGTCGGCAAACCAAGCAACGGCGCCTTTCATAGTCAGTCCTCAGTAGTGAAATGTCTAAAATGCACTAAAGTGAACTAAAATGTCTAAAGTGCCCAAAAGTCGTTAAAGTCGCGACGTAATCATCTAAATTGCCAAATCCGCAATTCGAAATCCCAAATCCCAAGCACCAAATTACAAATAAATCTCAAATTCCAATACTCAATGACCCAAACATATATTGGAATTCTCTTTTTTTAAGATGATGTGAACGTTTGGAATTTTGAATTTCGGTCATTGTTATTTGTTTGTTATTTGGGTTTTGTGATTTGTAATTTACATTAACTTCTGCCTAGTGTCTTTTGCCCGCTGCCTGCTGCCCAGTGTCTAGTCTTTACTTGGCCACCGACCGCTGATTGCTGACCCCTGATCGCTCTGGTACTTTACGTACGGCCATCCCATCAGTGACAACCTTGAGGGGCGTAGTGACCACAGTTTCTCCATCCTCTAAACCCTTGGTAATAATAACCTCGTCACCGTGAACCCTGGCAACTTCCACTTTTCGGAAGCGAAGTCGACTGGCCTTATCCACAATCCAGACCACGTTGCCCTGATGCAGGGCTGCCCGAGGAATGACAGTTACGCTCTGTACCTTGCGACCTTCGATTTCCACCGCTACAAAAAGCCCGAAGACCAGTGGCGGCTTCCTGGCATAGGGTTTATCCACCCGCACCACCACATGAATCATCCGAGTTCGCTCATCCAACCTTCCTTCAGTCCGGACTACTTTACCTGGCCAACTCAATTCTCTCCCTGCAATACTGGCCCGAACCACCGCAGGAGCCCCGCGTCCGTCTGTTGAGGTGAAAGCGGGCACATCAAACCAGAACAAATCTCCCCCTTCCAGAGGTACACTAATCTCGGCCGCCTCAGTAGAATAAAGAGTTCCCAAGGGTTGACCTGGTGAGACATATTGGCCGACATCAACCTTTTCCTCACCCACACGTCCAGCAAAAGGGGCTTTAAGCTTGGTGCGCTCCAGACGCAAGAGAGCTTTGCGCAGGTCCGCCTTGTCAGCCTCCAATCTAGCTTGGGCTGCGGCCAGCTGTGGTTCTTTGGCCACCAGAGCCGAAGGCTTGCTATCTTCGCCGGCACTATCTGGATAGAGTAAACGCCACTCTTCCACTGCTGCTAAGGCCTCTTCTTCGGCCAATTCGAGCCGACTTTCAGCCTCTTTCACCTTGGCCCCGGCCAGGGTTACGGCTAACTCGTAATCCACCGGGTCGATCTGGAGCAAAGTGTCCCCTTCCTTGAACACACCTCCATTTACCAAGGGCGGGAGACATGCGTACCACCTTACCTCCCACTTCCGGCACCAGACTGATTTCCCGCAAAGGTCGAACCGTGCCCTCGCCCTGGATGTACACAGTTTGCGGTCCGCTATTTGTTTTAATGGTCCGTACCATTCGTACAGGGGCGGGAGGTTTGCGCTTCTTCATTTCAGGTTTGCTCGCCGTCAGTACAAGCAAGCCCATGACACCCATGGTGATAAGAACCACACTAATGCCAAACTGAATAAGTCTTTTCTTCCTGGGATTCATATTGGAAAAATCTCCATTTGCGCAGGTTGTATTTAACCACGAAGAGCACGAAGGGATGTAATCTCAGATTGATGATTCTAGATCGCAGATTGCGAAATCTTCCAATTCTCACCTGTGCCAATCTACAATCTGAAATCTAAAATCTCCTCTGTGCCCCTTCGTGTCCTTCGTGGTTTAATCTCCCTTGGTGTTCTTCGTGGTTGTATTTCCCTTTTTAACCATTACCGGCCCCGGATCCGCCCAGCCGCCACCAAGAGCCCGGTGGAGATTGACGCGGTTGTTCAGAAGCACGAAATCAACCTCCACCAAATCACTTTCGCCTCGGAATCTGGTTCGCTGGGTGTCCAGTACTGTGAGAAAATCAACCAGACCCTTTTCATATCGACTCTCAGCTATCCTCTGTGCCGCTCTAGCCTCATGTAGAAACCTAACTATATAATCCCGACGTTTCAACTGCTCCTCCCGAGTCAAGAATGTGCCTTCTACTTCAGCAAAAGCGGTTAGGACTGTCTTGGCGTATGCAACCACCCCTTGTTGATATCTTGCTTCAGCCGCCCGTTGGCCTGCTTGTAATTTGCCGGCATCAAACAGTGGCTGTGCTATGCCCAGAGCAATGCTCCACAATTCAGTTTCGGGCCTGAAAAGCCGGTCCAAATCTTCGCTGGTGTAGCCATAAGTGCCGGTCAACACAATCCGGGGGAAGCGGCTGGCCTTGGCCACACCAACCAGAGCGTTCAACGCCACCAGTTGAGCCTCGGCGGCTCTGATGTCCGGGCGTCGAAGCAGGAGTTCAGAGGGCAGACCTGGTGGTACTGGATCAAGTCGTCTGTAATAGTCCTCCGGCTGAAGCCGAGGTGGCCGGGTCTCGGGATAGCGCCCCAAAAGGACGGCCAGTACCTGCTGCGTGATACCTAAGTCCTGTCGCAGGGACGGAAGAGTTGCTTCGGCCCCAGCCAAAACTCTTCGAGCCTGTCTTACGTCCAGGACAGAGGTCAGGCCTCTATTGTATCTGCTCTCCACCAGAGTCAAGCTGCGGCGGAAGGATTCGACCAGTCGATCGGCAATTTCTATTGCCCGCTCAAAAGACTCCATTTGCAAATAGAGGGTGATGGCCTCCGCCACCACGGTCTGGGCAACGGTGCGACGGTTTCCCTCGGCTTCCAGGAGATTAGCCCGCGCTGCCTCTTCGGCCCGAGCAAGACGACCCCATAGGTCAATCTCAAAGGAAGCAGGCAGTGATAGATCATACGTTGTAATTTCTCTATCGACGGAAAAGGCCTGGCCTGGTACTGAGGTCTGTTTGGGTCTTTGCTGCCGTTGGCCCTGGGTCTCAAAGCCCACCTGGGGAAAACGATCCGCTCTCGTCGAAACCAGTTGCGCTCGTACCTCGAGGACCGCCGCTGTCGCTATTTTTATATCCAGGTTATTTTTGAGTACCTCCTCCACTAACTGGTTCAACTCCGGGTCATTGAAAACAAGCCACCACTGATCGTCAGGCGCCGGCATCGTTCGTTCGGTGGGGGCGTACTGGTAACCCGCAGGCACTTGGATACCAGTGGAGGGTTTTTGATAATCGGGGCCCAGCTTCATGCAACCAGCCAACATGAAAATAACAACGAGGACCACGTGGGCATAGATTAACGAGCGCTTCACCCTTACCCCTCCATTTCACTCACACCCAAACCTTTCAGAGAAAACTGAGTGATCTGCTCCACCAAGCGAGCCCTGAAAGCTGTGTCGTACTCACGCCCGGTTAGACGACTGACCGCCACCCTGGCGAAATTAAAATAGAGTACCATTGAGAAGATGCTGAAGATGTTGAGCAGCATCTGCTCTTGGTCCACCTCATCGGTTTGAACAGAACGCAACTTGTCGGCAACCTCCTTGAAAAACGGTTGAATTACCTCCTGGGCCACAAGCTCAAAAGCCCTGGTGGGCTGGGTCATTTCCCTGGTCATCAGTTGACTATGGCGCAGACGCTCCTCATCTGATAGCGGCCCTTCCACGAAGGCCTGGGCCAGAGCTTTCACTACTTTGGGCGGCGACAGGGAGTCTTGCCCCGCCACGGCCTTCCTGAAACTCTCCCGTATTCGCGTAGCACGGGGTACCCAACGAGAACGGAAAACCTCCAGATAGAGATTTTCTTTCTTGCCAAAATGGTAGTTCACTGCCGCCAGATTGCAGCGTGCAGCCGAGGTTATTTCGCGAACGCTCACGGCTTGGTAGCCTTTCTGGGCAAACAGAACCTCGGCTGTGTCCAGGATGCGTTCTTTTGTAAGTTCTTCCCTATTTTCCCGTGGCATGGACGCCCTCCTACATTATTACAAACGTTTGTATCAAACGATCGTTTGAATGTCAACCTATTTCTTCTTGATCTTTTCCCACTCCCCTCGCGTTTTTGGCTAATCGAATTGTGTTGCTCTCATGGCCAGTACCAAATTCGAATTGCTCCCTGCCCCATGCCAGCTGTCTTCAAGGTGTCCCTGTTTTTTCCCTTGCCCCCGTCTTTGTGCTGTGTTATCCAATACACACATTTCAGTTTGGCTCCGACTACTTCGCCAGCGGCGCAAGGAGTTAACATGGCCGAAAAAAAAGATGAGAAAATCGAGGAAGCCCTGGAGGGTATGAAAGACCATGCTTCTTCAATCACCCAGTATGTAGATTCATTTAAGAAGCGGATAGAGGACTTGGAGAAGCAAAAAGAGGAAGCGGAGGAAAAAACCGCCAAGGCAGAAGAAAGGGTAAAAAATGCGGAAGAGCAGCACGCGGAGGCTCTAAAAAAGCTTGGTCAAGTGGAGGGACGGGAGAGTTCGAATTACGCTCCGTTGATCAAAGAGTTGTTCAAGGAGCCCCAACAGGAACTCCACCGTCAAATGAAGAGTCAAGGTCTCTGGTTTTTTGGAATATCCCTCGCGGTTGTAGTGCTTTCCATTGTCATAGGTATTTCAGTGATCTCCTTCTACTCAGTCAAGAGCGTGAAAACTGCTGCCACTATGACTCCTACGGCGCCCACCAAGATCGAGGCAAAGCTTGTCCAAGCCCTTGCCCATCTTGATGAAAAAACACAAAAATCAATCGCCAAGATTTCATTAGAAACTGCGAAAATTGCCGAAGACATTTCCTACATCGCCAGAGAACGGCGCGTCGTTGAAGAAATTGCCCTGGAGATCGAAAAATTCCAGAAAGAATTCGCCCCGGTCAGAACGAGAAACGACGTTCGCCTCCTTTATAAAATGCGCTTGTCACCTCACCATCAAGCGCAATATGCTCTACTCTACGAGGCCCTGAAGGCAAGCAGCCTCCCAGTCGACCTTGTTCCTACGAATTTAAACGACTTCTACATCTGGGATAGGCAGATGCTGCACATATTCAGTAGATTGCTTCGAAAAGTTGAGTCAGCGCAACATGAGTACGGTCAACTCCCAAATGAGATCCTGAGATTCAGCAATTACAAAGATGTCATAGATGCCACCAAGTATGGAGTCTGGAGCATCGAAATAGAGGATTATTCCCAGTTGGTCGCATACTTGGGAAAACAAATCGAGCTCTACAAGAAGCAAATAATACTCAACAATAGAGAGCTATAGAAAAGACATCGCGTGCAGAGGACCCGCCTTCGGCGAGACAAGTTGGCGCTGCAGGCGTGGCCTTGATCGACCCACAGAGAGGATTAGTGGAGCCTGCTATTTCTGCTCATATCCTTCGACATACTCTTCCAAAAACTATAACCATTTCAAACCTTGGACAGTTTCTCACCACCGATTGACCCACCTTGACCGTGGAAACAATGGGCAGAACCCGAAGGACATATAGAAAAACCTATGGGGTACGACTCCTTCTGTCGCACCATCCGGAGGTGCGGAAACTCAAGAGGTTTAACTCTCCGTCAGTTCATGGCAACAAGTTCTGGAAGTCAAGTTGGCTATTGATGGATTACCTGAACCGGCGAGGATTTGCAGAGGGTGCCAACGTCATGGAGGTGGGATGCGGCTGGGGATTGCTGGGAATATACTGCGCCAAGAAATACGCTGCCAGAGTGACAGGCGTCGACATCGATTCTGAAGTTTTCCCCTACCTGCACTTACACGCCGGGATTAACCAAGTAGAAATTTCCACCTTAAAGAAAGGGTACGACGGGCTAAGAGGCAACCATCTCCAGGAGGTGGATGTTCTGCTCGGCGCCGACATTTGCTTCTGGGAGGAACTGGCCCAGCCAATAAAGAGGCTTATTCTTCGAGCCCTGCGCGCAGGTGTGCGACTGGTGCTGGTCGCCGATCCAGGAAGACCACCTTTTGAGGAAATAGGTGAGTATTTCGTCAATAAGAGGGGAGGAGAATTATTGGACTGGACCGCACAGCGTCCGCGACGCAGTGAGGGGAGAATATTGAAGATTGGAGACATTTAGGATTGTAGATTTAAGAATGTAGATTTAAGATTTAGACAAATCGGAATTATGGAATTCTGCAATCTAAAATCACCTACCGCCATGAATCTACATTCTATCACCGATGCTTTGCTGAATGAGCTCCGGCCTCTACGCTTCGGCCCCCCTGTTACCCACGTTTACAACCCCCTGGAATACGCCAGAAAATCCTATGATCGATATCTTGAACTCTATTCAAGTCGCCCGAAAGAGATTGTCCTCCTCGGAATGAATCCGGGGCCATGGGGAATGGCGCAAACTGGCGTCCCTTTTGGTGAGGTGACAACGGTTAAGGAATGGTTGCGCATTCAGGCTCCCGTGGGCACGCCCGCTGAAATACATCCCAAACGCCCGGTTCGGGGTTTTGCATGTCCAAAAAGTGAAGTTAGCGGTAGACGACTGTGGGGTTGGGCTCAAGAAACATTTGATACACCGGAGCAGTTCTTCGCCCGTTTTTTTGTGATCAACTACTGCCCACTGCTTTTCATTGAATCGAGTGGCCGCAACAGGACTCCTAACAACCTCCGGATTGCCGAAAGGAAACCATTACTCGAGGCCTGTGATCGAGCTCTCCGTCGGACTATTCAGTGGTTCAGGCCACGTTATGTGGTCGGAGTGGGACGATTTGCTGGAGAACGAGCCCATGCTGCGCTAACAGGACTCGAAGTGCGGATCGGTAATATCAGCCATCCAAGCCCGGCGAATCCAAAAGCAAATCGAGGCTGGGACAGTTTGGTAATGAAAGAACTCAGAGATTTGGGGATAAGAGTGTGAGCGGAATTGAGTGAGGGATAGTTGGAGATGGCTGGAAAAGAATGATAGGCTAGCCCGGATATTTCACGAATTGCCTGCTCCGACCGCGGATATGACCGTCCTTCCGGGCGTCCTCGGGTGTCGGACCCTGCGACGTAGTGTTCAAGTACGCCTCGGATCCAACCCCCTGCGGTTGCCCGGTGGCACACTCTTCTCCACGGTCTCGCGACGAAAATTCGTGAAATATCCGGGCAGGTTTTCAAATTAGTGCTATACTCTGATCTCAACCGTTCCATATGATTGATAAAGTTGGGGGATTTTGAACATGCAAGAAGACGTCAGAGACAAACTTTATCTGAATCAAGAAGATGTTTTGAAGCTGAACTTTATCAGGGACCCTGGAGCTTATATCTACCGGAGGCATTACCGCCAAGGACTACGCTCCCATATCCTTGAAGTGTTGAGCCAAAAGGATGTGGAAAATGAGAAGAATGGGGTGATCATCGATGGGGCTAAGTGGTACCCCAGGGCAGAGCCTTTGAAAATGCTGAGGATATTCAGAACGAGATTCAAAAACCTGCAAGAAGCTGAGGAGGAAATAGCAAGAGTTAAGACCATTGAGTCATACTTGGGCCCGGAAAATTTTGCCAAGTCCGATGAATTTCTCGTGGATTACAAGATGGATGGAAAACGCGAACTCATCCTTTGCGGCCTCCAGGAGTTCATTCAAGGTGCAATATTGGATCCCTGGGACCGATTGGATGAGAGCCACTTAATTTCTATTTTGCGCCGAATCAGCTTTGAATCATTTGAAGAGGCAGAAAGTCTCGGCGACAGTTGGGTTCGCGAAGTCCGGGAAAAGTCTGAAATCTTTATAGGAAAAGTCAAAAAAATGATTCTGGAGGTCAAACATGTGCCGGATCTCGCCGGCATTGGCAACCTGCTCCTTACCCCGTCTGGAGAAATCAAGCTCGTGGATATCAACAACATATCCAGGGTGTCTTTTGAATCTTCAATCAGTATTGATGATAGAGGCTATCCTGTCTGCGACAAATCCATCGAATCATTATCACTCCTTGAGCAAGGATTGCTCCAGAGACCTCTACAGCAAGATGACATCATCTACAAAACATATCTTGAACCTGGCAGGATGGAAGAGGTTAAAGCTCTAGAGAAAGAATTCCTGCGTGCCATGGAACAAGAGACCGATGACGATGACTTTTCTCCATCCTAGCCCCTTAGAGTAAAGAATCCGGGCCCCGAGGGGCTTTGAGCCATCTCCAGAGGACGGCTCAAGGCTTAAGGCACAGGGCACAAGGCAAAAACAATAAAAGAAAACTTATCTTCTCCTTATGCCTTAAACCTCTTCTGCCGGCACAGCCATTGAAATTGACCTGGCGAAGAAGACCAGGTTTTCTATGACTAAGTAGATGCTTATATCTCGTCCAGCTTCAAAATCCCCCCTAACCCCCCTTTGGCAAAGGGGGGAACTATTCGAAATTTATACAAAATCTCCCCCTTTTTCAAAGGGGGATAAAGGGGGATTTCTACTTGGTTCTACCCTCATCAAGCTGCATCGGGCCCGTGCCTTCCTCACTTTTCTGGTAATCATCTTGAGTGTGGGCTGCGGAGGTGGGACTAGGGTCTCTCACCGTTCCCAACCAGCACCCCAACAAAAACCGTTAGCCAGGCTTGGTTACTCCATTCAAGTTGGGGCTTTTGCGAACTTGGACAATGCGGTTCGGCTTAGCAAAGTTCTCGAGCGGCGCGGACTGGATGCCTACTATTTTGTTCACAAAACAGGACTCTACAAAGTCCGTTTTGGTAATTTCCCAACCAAAAGAGCCGCCCGCAAGAAAGCAGAGGCTGTTCGTGCTGCAGGAATAATAGACGCATATTACCTAGTCAGCCCCAACGAATATGCAGTGGTAAAACAAAAGAAGCGCGGTGGCAGGAGCTATCTTAGAAATGAGATTGTAGGAACTGCAAGAAGATTTATTGGTGTCCCTTACAGGTGGGGCGGTTCTTCCCGACAAGAAGGATTTGACTGCAGCGGTCTGACAATGGTCGTTTATCAACTGAATGGATTGAATTTACCTCGGTCATCAAAAGAACAATACCGGGTTGGAACGGTTATCAGGCGAAGTCAGCTGTCCCAAGGCGACCTGGTCTTTTTTGCCACTTCGGGAGGCAGAAGGGTTTCCCATGTCGGCATTTATGTGGGCAAAGGTAGGTTTATTCACGCTCCTGGCAGGGGCAAAAGAATACGGACCGAACTCCTTACAAAAAGATATTTCAAGACTCGATATGTCGGGGCCAGAACCTTTCTAAACTAGTGAAAACAGGGACAGCCGTTGACAAAGGGCAGACAAAACACAACGCCAAACCAACCCCTGACTCAGGATAAACCAATGATGGCATTCGCCCAATCAGCCACTGACACTCCCTTTGCAGAAAAGATCCAACGTCGTCCGCTGGTAATGGCTCACCGCGGCGGGGATGGCTTATGGCCAGAGAACACCATGTATGGTTTTGAGCGGGCAGTGGATTTAGGGGTAGACGTGCTAGAGACAGAAATACACAGTACCGCCGATAACATTCTGGTTTTGATGCATGACAGTACCGTTGACCGCACGACCAACGGTTCGGGGCCGATTAGTGCATTCACCTTGGAGGAACTGAAGACGCTAGATGCAGGTTACAACTGGACATCAGATGGTGGCCAAACTTTCCCTTTTCGAGGAAGTGGCATTACGGTGCCGACATTGGAAGAGGTTTTCACTGCTCTCCCCAATGCGCGCATCAATATAGATATCAAACAGGGAAAACCTTCGTTGCTTGGGTCACTCTGTAAGACGATTCGAACCTTCGATATGGTGGATAGGGTAATGGTGGCTTCGTTCAGTTCAAAAGTGCTCAAAGCTTTTAGACGAGTGTGCCCCGAAGTCGCCACCTCCGCTGGCACTGGAGAGGTTGCCCTGTTTTTTATGATGAATATGGTTTTCCTCGGAGCGGCATACAGACCTGCCTGTCAAGCTTTCCAGGTCCCAGAATATAGTAGTGGACTGCGTGTGCTAACTAAAAGATTTGTGAACACCGCCCGCGGTCTCAATCTCGAGGTTCATGCCTGGACCATCGACGAGGTGAATGATATGAAACGGCTGCTCGCCCTAGGCGTGGACGGCATTGTTACGGATTATCCTGATCGGTTGATTTCCTTGCTGAGAAAAATGGGGGTTCGCTCTTGATAGATGCTTCGCTGACTGCGAACACACTCACTCTTCAGCCTCTTCTTCTTTCTCCTCTTCTTCTATTGCTTTTTCCTTCTTAGCCTGCTCTCTTTCGGCCTTCGCCTTTTCGGCTTTTTCTTTCTTCGCTTGTTCCTTCATTACCTCTGCCCAGTACTTCTCCCTTTCTTTCCCCTTCTCGCTTCGCTTCTGTTTCCCGCTTCTGGGATTCTTCGCCATTTGACACCTCGCTCTCTCCCAAATGAGATCAGTCCTTTAACAACGGTTTTGTCAATTCGAACAATATAAAAGTAAGAACGCAGCCAGTCACAAAAAACCATACAGAGGCATGGATTGACAAGGCAGCAAAAACCATCTTTTTCAAGCCCAGCAGTCCCCCTTCTTTTGCAACTGCCCATTGCAACAGGGTTTGCGGCACGAACTGGGCAAGAGGCATTCCTTGCCATTCGTCGCCTTGGAACCACTTCCAGTACTGAATAAGAAAGATAGAAAGTGCCATGAATGTCCCAGCCCCTGCCGGAAAAAAGGTCACAAATTTAAGCTGACGAGCAAGTCTCGTATCTTTCGTTTCCATTGCGCCTACCTAAGCCTAAAGCGTTCCTGAGGTACTTGGGTTAGTTTTTTTATTATAAGCCCCATCATATCTCCAATACTAGTAAGATATTGAAAAAATCTGTAAATAATAGCAAGATACTTAGCTGAAATTGGCTCCGACTCTGAGATCCGACTATTTTTCTCCTGAAAAATGGTTGCAGAAAGAAGCCGGACCACTCTGCGCCCAATGTAACGAATTCAAACCGAGAGAAACTCCAGAGAACAGTTGACCAGTCCGTATCCTGCATTCCCTTCGGATTGGGGCTTTCCTTTCCCACTCCTCCATGCTATCCATCTGCCAGACGAGAACGTTTAGCCCGGAAATAAAATCACTTCCAAGGATCACAGCACCATGACAGTGGGTACTGAACCATTCTGGAAAACCAAATCTCTCACGGAGATGACCCCGGAGGAATGGGAATCGCTCTGTGACGGCTGCGCCAGATGCTGTTTACACAAAGTGGAGTACAAGGACAGCGGAGAGGTCCACTACACCAATGTAGCCTGTCGCCTTCTGGATATGTGGTCATGCCGTTGTACATCTTATCAAGAACGCATCAAACTGGTCCCAACTTGCCTGGTAATGACACCCGCCAAAGCTGCGGATTTGGAGTGGCTACCTGGAACCTGCGGCTACCGCCGACTGGCTTTGGGGCAGGAATGGGAGTGGTGGCATCCCCTGGTGTCGAATAGCCCCAAAACAGTCCACGAAGCAGGTATCTCAGTACGCGGGAAAGTTCTGCCGGAGCAATACGTGCACCCTGACGAGTTGGAAAAGCATATCATTCATTTCTGAGCCTCCTCTGGCTGTTACCCGAATCTTCCTCTTGTAAAACCGTGCAACTGAGACGGTTAATGATTATTATATAGGAATATCCTTGTGGAATCTTGCTGTGTTGGCAAGCTTGAAGGAGAAGGAGTAGGCGATGAACATCAGAACCACAAAAATTCTATTATTCCTTGTTGCGTTTTTCGTTCCGTCTCTTAGTGCAGTGGATGGTTTTGCGGAGAGAACTCTCCACATAAAAATGGGTGAGATTAGATGCGACACTTTATCTTTGTCCGGAAAGCCCCCCAATGGCGGCTATCATGTTGAAGACGTCTGGCTCCAACGTAACGACATTGTCGCATACGCTATTGATAAAGATAAGGGTTTAATCTGCTTCGAACCCCTGAACGTTGGTAGTACCAGGGTCAAGGTACGCGGCCAGAGGTACGAACTCGACCGTTACGGTAAGCAAAAGAGTAGCGAACCATTTTATAGGCCTTTCAGAGTAAGGGTTATCCCGCAGAATGGCGGTAGTACCGGCGGCAAGATGTATTAATCCACGAGTCTACCCGGCAGGTAGCAAGAGTTGGCTTTGCCTGTCACGGTCGTGATACTAGCCGACAAAAGCCTCCAACTCCTCTGCTGATAGACAAGCTCCCGCAGGAAGCTGAGGAAGAATTGCCGTTTTTGGGGGAGCTTTGCCTGCGCGCATTTCCTGAAGAACTTCCGGTAAATCAAAGAGCGATCTTCCCTCTCTGACGAGAGTAAGGGCAGGGACCTGAGAGGTCTTAACGAATTCCAGGGCCTTTCTCACCGTCTCCGGGGTATGATGGAAAGAGGCATAGATACGAATCTCGTCGTAATGGAGGCGGGTAGTATCGACACGCAGTTCAGTTCCTCGTGGACAGCCGCCGAAAAGGTTCACCCGGCCACCCGGCCGCACCAGCTCCACCGCTTGATTCCAGGTTTCTGGTTTGCCCACAGCCTCAATCACACAGTCAAAACCCAGCTTGTGAACCGTATATTCATCCCGCAGCCGCTGAAGCAATTCGGCTGAGAGCCTTTCTGCAACAGTATTAGCCGCGCCCAGTTCAGCGGCAACGGCAAGCCGATCTGATTGGTCGTCAACCGTGGTGACCTCTGCACCGGCCAGCACTGAGAGTCGGGCGAGCATCAAGCCTAGAGGCCCGGCACCGATTACCAACACCTTTTCCCCTTCCTTTATGGCGACGTCCTCCACACCTTTGACTGCACAGGCCAGTGGCTCCACCAGCGCCGCCTTGGCCGCCGGAAGATCTGCTGGGATGGTGAGACAATTCTCTTCCACAATTCTGGCGGGAACACGAATATATTCGGCATAGGCCCCGTTGGCAAAAAGCAGGTCATTACACAGATTGGGTTTGTCCAATTCACAGAAATAGCAATCCCAGCAGGGGGCTGAGTTAGCGGCGACTATCCTCGTACCCGCGGAGAACTGTCCGTTGTCGCTGGCTACTACTTCGCCGGCAAATTCATGGCCGAACACAGATGGTGGCTGAATCATGCGTTCATGATAGCCCCGGAGAAAGACTTTCAAGTCCGTACCACAGGTCAAAGCCGCTTCTACCCTAACAAGGATGTCGCCCGGTTGTAGATCTGGCACCGGTATTCTCTCCAACCTGACGTCTTCTTTCCCGTGAAGCACACAGGCCAACATTTGCTCCGGTACATGCTTAACCATTCAGATCACTCTCCTTTTGTACCTGCCTATTGTCATTTGGCGGGTACAGTGACCCGCCCTACTCAAAAAGCATTCTTGGTGTTTCGGTCATTTGAAACTGGGGACCCGCCCGCAGGGTGGGGAGTCCGGAGGACCAATTTCGATATTCGGATTTCGGATTTTGACTAGCTCTGTGTCTCCTTTGTGCAACCTTAGCATTTCCTTGACGTGTCAAATGTTTACTGCCGCTGGATCTGGGGTTACGGCTACTTTCAGCGAGTCCCCTTCAGGACTTTTTGCCAGGGCGAGGGCCTGATTGATTTCATCCAGCGGAAACACATGGGTCACAAACTCTCCCCAAGGGTATCGTTGATCAATAAGGGTTTCCGTGGTCAGTCCATTGAGCTCAATAGAAGACGAATAGCTTCCTATGACCTGTTTTTCAGCCATACCTATTTGTCCAGCATCGATTTTGAGTTCTTGTCCCATGCGGGTATGGGCAAAGAGAATCAACGTCCCGCCGGGCCTCAACGCACTGAGAGAACCATTTATTGTTTCCTCGGATTCCGTGGCAGCGATGACAGCATCAGGGCCTAAAGGTGGAGTACTCTCCTGAAGTCTGGCATTGAGATCCTCACCGGGATGATAGACTGCCTTGGCGCCATACCTGACAGATCTTTCCTGTCGTTCCGGCAGCGGCTCAACTGTAAAAACCTCCCAGCCATCTCTGTGCATCAGGGCGGTCAGCATGAGCCCAACAGGGCCCTGCCCCAATATCACCGCGGTGCCTTTTGAATCAGGAAGAGCACTTGTACACTTGAGACAGGTATTGAGGGGTTCCATAAGAATTGCGACCTTGACCGGCAACCGCTCCGGAATCTCTACCACTCCGCCGCCACTTACAATCCAGGGAGAAATCTTGACGTATTCGGCCCATCCTCCTCCGGCAGGGGTAAACCCCGCTGTGGTGCCGGTCTTTTTATAACCGGCACACTGGCTGTAGCGTCCCAATTCACACAATCTACATTTCAGACACGGTATATGATGATAAACGGCCACTCGCTTGCCGAGAAATCCTTCAGCACCTTGACCTGCTGCCACCACCACGCCTGCCATCTCATGGCCGAGAATTACAGGTGGCTCCGCCAGGCCCAGATCGATCTTCTTGATGTCAGTAGGGCAGAGCCCGCAAGCTTCAACCCGAATGAGTACTTCGCCCTCGCCGATTTCAGGTACCGGCACGGCCTCTACCGTGACCTCTGAACCACCACGCCATACGCAGGCTGTCATTTCAGTAGGGATAGATGCTGTTTTCATGAAGCTCTCTTCAAATGCAAATCCAAAACTAAATTAAAATTCCGCAATCCGAAATTCGAAATTCGAAATCCACAATCTCCTTACCTTAGCCCAGGGCCACATCAAGTATCATCATCACCGTAAACCCTACCATGAGCCCCATGGTAGCCGAATCCGCATTGCCGCCACGCTGGGACTCGGGTATCACCTCTTCCACCACCACAAAAATCATTGCTCCAGCGGCAAAGGCCAAGGCGTAGGGTAAAATTGGCTGCGAAACGATGACCGCAGCAGCCCCAATAACACCGGCAACGGGCTCCACAATACCAGAGAGTTGCCCATACCAGAAACTTTTTAGCCTGGATACCCCTTCCCGCCGTAATGGCATGGCAACTGCCATCCCCTCTGGAAAGTTCTGCAAACCAATGCCCACAGCCAGAGCAATGGCTGCAGGAAGGGTAGCCGTGGGTAGACCGTGGGCTACAGCCCCGAAGGCAACGCCGACGGCCAGACCTTCTGGGATATTGTGCAAGGTGATAGCCAGAACGAGTAAAGTAGTCCGCTTCCAGGTAGTTGAGATTCCTTCAGCTTCCTCGATGGGAGCATAGAGGTGGAGGTGTGGCAAAAGTCTATCAACAAGCCTCAGACACACTCCTCCCAACAGAAAGCCCACTGCAGCCGGGACCCAGGCAATTTGACCTTGCTGTTCCGCCATCTCGAGGGCTGGGGCGAGCAGAGACCAGTAACTGGCGGCAATCATCACCCCTCCGGCAAAACCGAGCAGGGGATCAAGTATTTTCTTATTCACTGTTCGAGTGAAAAAAACCCCTGCTGCCCCAAGAGCTGTTAAAAACCAGGTGAAACACGTCGCAAGAAAAGCCTGAAACACTGGGTGAAAATTCACGAAGTAGTCAACCATTATTACTGCTCCTCCCACCTTTTAAGTGTCCGCAGTCCATCCCCTTCTTGCTCTGTTTGGAGTAATATGGCACCTAATTTACACCAATCAGGGTCAGTTTTTCATCCTTCCCAGACATCCTCTTTGTCAAAATCAGCAAACTGAGTATCTTCCTTTTGGGCAAACATCTCAATCCACTCCTCCACCTGATCTTCGCCGTACTTTTTTTTCCAGGCGGCTACAATGGCGTCCACTGGGATATCAGCGTAGGTGCCGTGGTATTCCACATACTCCATGTACTTCTTGTTTTCCCGGTTGAAAGAGTGAAAAAGGGAGTCCTCCCGCCCATTGAATTCCAACGGCTCCACCTGGTGCCTCTCACAGAGTTCCCGGTTGAAGGCAGGGGTCGCCTTCACCCACTTTCCTTCCAAATAGAACTCCACGAAACCATGGTAAACGAAGACATTGCTTCCCAGAAAATCAATGAGTTGCCTGGTGGCCAAATGGTTCTTTACCGTGGCGAAGCCAACTCGTGACGGTATGTCACAGGCTCTGCCCAAAGCGCAGAGCAGAGAAACCTTGGGGACACAAAAGCTTCGACCTCGATCGAGAACCGCACTGGCTCGATAATGCTCCGGCAGATGGAAGGGGGTATAGGGATCGTAACGAATCCCATCACGCACAGCCAGGTAAAGTAGCACCGCCCGCTCCACCGGATCACTACAGCCGCCAATTGTTTGAGCGGCGTACTCCTGGATCTTGGGATGATTGCTGTCGATGATCTCAGTCGGCGTCAAGTAGTTCGGATTTTCGTGATCCATCGTCTCCATGCCCCGTGTTTTAGGTTCAACACCGCATATCCTAATAGATAATGGGTTCTAATTCCAGTCATCCCGCCCTCGCACCATTGTAAACCGACTTTTCCGGGACTGCCAGAGCGGGACTAATTCCATCTGCGTAACCGATATCGAACAACATGCCTTCCGAGACTTCACCCATCATTATCCTGGGTTCCATGAATTATCCGGGTTTAGGGACACTTGACAAACATTCAAAAGCGGGTTCTTATTTTATAATGTCATCTAGATTTTACGCCCCGATGAACAGATAAAGACAAGGAGACGGCAATGAGCACAGACACGGAGCGTTCGGCATCGGCAGAAATTCGTGTCCCCAAGGCCATAATCCGCGAGGACATTCTCCAGAGCTTCCCAGGGCTCTTCGGGACCAAGACGATAAACGGCCGAGAAGTCAATGTGGAAGAGGAGATTGCCGCACTCGCCCAAGAGCTGCATCCCGGGATCGCCGCGGCCCTCACCGCGCGCCGGGCGCTGCTGCGGTCACCCGCGCCGGTCCGCGAGAAATATGCTTGGCCGAAGTGGGACGACACCTTTGAGGATCCCGTAACGGGGCAGTTCCGGACATATCGCCAGATCGTCCAGGGCTTGATTGATAACTTTCTCGATCGGGACAGCGAGTGGCGCTGGCGGCTCAACGACGAAGTGGACATCCCGAAGGACGCCCACCCCTTGACGAATCCCGGTTTGGAGCTCACCGGGCCGTGGCATCCGCTGGACATGGCCGTCAAGGCGTTGAATAGTCCGGCCCCCATGAATATGCCGGATTTTGAAGACGCCGCACCGCCCCATTTCCAGCCAGACGGCGCGCCCGGGGATCAGCCATTAGGGATTTTCGCGGCCGTGGAAAACGCCAAAGAGATCTTCGAAGGCGCCTGGACCGACCGCACCTATGAGGTGGTGAAAAAAGGCCGAACGCGCACGTACAAGATCGACGCGTCCCCGGAGCAGTGGCCGACCCGGTTCGCTCGGCCTCCAAGCATTCACGTGCGGTATGAACACGTCACGGTCAACGGCCAACCGGTGCATGGTATGATTCCCATCACCCTCCTCTGGGCGCTCAACAACTATGACGCCCTCTCACGGATCGGCACCGGTCTATACTACTACATCCCGAAGATTCAGACCCCTCAGGAAGCTCTCATTGTGGAGAAGCTCCTGGCACGGCTGGAAGGTTTGATCGGCGTCCGCCCCGGCACCATCAAGATCAAAGTCCTCTATGAGGAGGGGAATGCGGGCCGGTTCTTGCCTGTGATCGCCTGGGTCTTGCGACGCAGGCTCCTTGGGACCAACGTCGGCCGCTGGGACTACCTCGCCAGCATCATTGAGATGTGGAAGGAAGACCCGCAAGGCGTGTTTCCGGATCCACAGTCCATCGGCATGGCCACCCCGAACATGATTGCCTATCAGCGTTATAACGCGCTGATGATGCTCATGGCCGGCATGAAGAATGGTGAGCTCAGCCAAGGGGCTCCCATTGGCGGGATGGCGGCGGTAATGATCTATCAACCGACCGATCCCTATGGCCGCTCGCAGTATAACCCACTGGCCCTGCGGGCGATGGTCATCGACAAAATACGAGAGCGGTTGCTGGGTCTCATCTTTGTGCCCGAGGAGCCGCCGCCCGCAGGTGAACAGCCCACCCTGGAAGACATCCTTGCCGGTGCGGTGAAGGGACGACTCTACGATACCTATCGGCAAAGCTGGGTTGCCAGCCCCGAACCGGCCTACGTCGCCGCTGGCAATGCACCTTTGCAGGCTCCCGTGGCGCAGATCCAGGCGATTCTCGATGCGCCGCCAGAGGATGTGGACGTGAAAGGCAAACCGGTGCCGACGGTCGCCAGTGGTCTCTCGGACGCGGAGCGGCACCTGCTGCAATCCCGCGGCTTGTTGAACCCGCAGGGCAAGATCACACCCTGGGTCCTCACCATGGACATGTTCAGCGAGCCGGAGAAACTCTTCACGCAAGAGCTCTGGGAAAGTATCTACAGCGTGCCGAAGGGTGAGATCACCATTGAGCACATCCAACACGCCTTCTACATGGCGGCGAACTACGGCTTCCAGATTCTCAACGGTAACTTCGCGGCCGCCATCGACGACTACGAGCTTGGGCTGCGTTTCATGAATGATCTCGCCACTTACCGGATCGATGTGTCGTGGCTGTGGATCCTCATCCATCATCAAGCCGTCATCACCGAGGACGGTTACCTCAAAGGGCCGGCACTCACCGAGGATGGCCTCATACCGGCTGAGAACGCCTTTGAGGTCAAGGCCGGGACCCGCTTCACCAAGGACCTGTTCCTGAGGTTGTGGGAGTACCACAACGAATGGACGTCGGAGTTCTTCTCCGAGCTGGACCGCCAAGGCAATCCAGGCCTCTTTGACCGCGCCAAGGCGCCCGTTATCATGGAGATCCTGAAGCGCCAGCTGCTTTCGCCCCGCTACATCCAGCACAGCGCCCGCGTGCTTTTCGTCGTGGCGCAGGCGAACGAGCAGGAGCGCGAGCAGCTTCTCGAGGCGATCTTCACCCTCTCACGCGAGGAAGTTGTCAAGCGCGTTCTAGCAGACACGATGAACAAGTCCGCGTTGGATGCCCACGATTATGTCTATGACATCTTTCCGGGGATTGAAGGAGAGTAGTAATCGGCGGTGAGACAAGATGAGGAGCAGAGAAGGGGAGGCCTAAATCTATGGGCCTTGAGTCTTATTGCACTCGAAAGGGCGCGCCATCAGGTCCCAGTTTGATCCCTTCTATCAGCAAGGTAATTTCCACATCAATTCCCACAGCTCCACCTTGTCCCTCGCCAAGCCCATAGTTTATGCCGTAATCGCTTCGTTTGATTGCTATGCCGGCCTCAAACCCGCTCCGATAGCCCCCCCATGGGTCAGGACCGAAGCCGAGAACTTTGAAGGGCAATTTCACTGAACGGGTCATCCCGTGTATAGTCAGCTCGCCGTACATAAAACCCTCGTTTTTACCGGTGGATTCCACCGAGGTGCTCACAAAGCGCATGATCGCGAATTTCTCGACATCAAAAAAATCCTTTGAGAGTAGATGATTGTCTCGTTTCTTATGGTTGGTGTCCACGCTAAACACATTGATTGTGGCCTCCACCTTCGACGCCTCCAGATTGTCACGATCGATTTTAATAGTTCCGGTAACATTCGAGAAGGTACCAGACACTTTGGAAAACAAATGACGAACCTTGAAATTCGCCATGCTGTGTACCTTGTCAATCATATAAGTCTCAACCTCCGCACGTGCTGACAGCGGCAGTATGAGAGTGACAACTCCAGCTATCAGCAACGCAGAGAATAGAATTCTACGGCAGTTCATGATTCAACCTCCCTTTCCGATTTTCGATTTCGGATTTCGGATTTCGGATTGAAAATCATTAAGGGCCACAAATCTCAGTTTAATATAGGAACGTTTTTTCTGATTACAAGAGTGCGTCCGATCCTCTCTGTATAGAGACACAGTATGTCCACCCTAACCAGAATCCAAGGAAATAGATGACAATCATTGGCCGGATAGGTATGATTTTCTGGCCCATGCTCCATGCTTATTCACAAACTAATATTTCCTATGCTTTTAAGGATTTTTCGTATTGACAATCCTCACATCGATTTTAACTTTACTTGGATATCTATGTTTTCCCGATTCTAATTAATAAACATTCGATTCATGACAAGATGATCTGAATTGTTGCTCGACTTTGGCGATGACAATTCAGGGGGGAGGTCTTTGTATGGACAGGCAGCAGCAGGCAGAGGCATTAGCAAACTCTTGGAAAACTGAACCACGCTGGCAGGGAATCCAGCGGCCCTATTCCGCTGAAGACGTGGTGAGGCTTCGCAGCTCAGTTCAAATAGAATACACCCTCGCCCGTATGGGGGCCGAGAGGCTGTGGCATTTGATGCACACTGAACCCTACGTCCGGGCTTTAGGGGCACTGACCGGCAATCAAGCTGTGCAGCAGGTACTGGCTGGATTGCAAGCAATTTACCTTAGCGGTTGGCAGGTTGCGGCGGATGCAAACAGCGCAGGCCAGACCTACCCGGACCAGAGTTTATATCCAGCCGACAGTGTGCCGAATGTGGTCAGGAAGGTAAACAATGCCCTGCTCAGGGCTGATCAGCTTCAACACCTGCATGACAAGGGCAACATCAATTGGTTCGCCCCCATTGTCGCAGATATTGAGGCTGGATTTGGCGGGCCGCTCAACACTTATGAGATAACAAAGGCATGCATCGACGCCGGCGCGGCAGCCGTTCACCTTGAAGATCAGATATCCTCTTTGAAGAAATGTGGTCACATGGGCGGAAAGGTTTTGGCCCCAGCCTCGGAGTATCTACGAAAGTTCGTGGCTGCCAGACTCGCCAGTGATGTCCTCGGCGTGCCCACTGTAATGGTAGCCAGAACAGATGCCAATGGAGCCCGACTAACCCGAACCGATATCGATCCCCTTGACCATCCCTTTTTGACTGGAGAGAGGACCGTCGAGGGGTACTTCGAGGTGAAGGGTGGGCTGAAACTTGCCATTGCCAGGGCCCTGGCCTATGCCCCTTATGCTGATGTCATCTGGTGTGAAACCTCAACCCCTGACCTGGGCGAGGCGCGGGAGTTTGCTCAGGCTATTCACGAAAAATTCCCGAACAAGTTATTAGCTTACAACTGCTCGCCCTCCTTCAACTGGAAACTCCACCTGGATGAACCGACAATTAGGAGTTTTCAGGATGAACTCGGGACCATGGGTTATAAGTTTCAGTTTGTTACCCTGGCTGGTTTTCACACCCTGAATACTGCCATGTTTGAGCTAGCCCACGCCTACAGTACGGAGGGGATGGCTGCCTATTCTCGCCTGCAGGAACATGAATTTGAAATGGAACGGGAGCAGGGCTACAGCGCCGTTAAGCATCAGGGTTTTGTGGGTGCAGGGTATTTTGACGAAATTCAGAATGTGGTTACCGGCGGTGAGACCTCTACGGCGGCATTAACAGGCTCCACCGAAGAGGAGCAATTCGAATAAACACAGAGCGCATTGCGCTCCTCAAACCTCAGACCGCAAAGCGCTGTGCGCTTTTGCGTTCTGTAACCGCCTGTCTTGCTCATACGGAAAGATATCAATAATTCTACCAGCGCTTATACGAGCCTGGATCTGATGCCAGAAATCTACCCCAAATAAGTCTGAATGCTGCGCCACAAATAGATTTCTTAAGTCTTCTTGCAAGCCAAGAAAAGACTGAAACTCCTCGGGGAAAATGTCACGCTCGTTTACGGTAAACCAAGGCTCGTCCGACAGCTCTTCGTAATGACTTCTCGGTTGGGGTATCTTTCTAAAATTACATTCGGACAACAAGGAAAGTTCATCATAGTCATAGAACACTACTCTACCATGGCGCGTCACCCCAAAATTCTTGAGCAGCATATCTCCCGGGAAGATGTTCGTGGCAGCCAAGTCCTTGATGGCGTTTCCATAATCAACAACGGCCGCCCGCGCTGCCGACTCATCAACCTCGCTGAGATATACATTCAGGGGCGTTACTCGCCTCTCCACATATAGATGCTTAATGACCACGTGATTCTCGTCGATTTCCACGCCCTTCGTCGCAAGGCGCTGAAGTTTATCCAGCAGTTCCTTTGAAAACCGTTTCCGGTCAAACTTCAGGTGTTCAAATTCTTGCGCATCCACCAGTCTGCCGGCTCTATCATGCGTAAATACCAGGTCATATTTGGCCATCACCTCTGCGCGAGTCGTTCTCTTTGTGGATGAGAAGTGATCTTTGATTACCTTGAACACCACATCGTAGTCAGACATGGTGAATACCTCCATGACCATGCCTCTTTCTCCCTCGGCGATTTCGAATTTCTCATTCGAGGATGCCAGGTGCTGCAGTAAATCACAGTACAGCTCAGATTTGCCGTGCTTGTTATAGCCGATGGAAATGTAGAGTTCGGCAAGTCGCTTCCGAGGCATGATGGACTTCAAAAAACCTACCAACTCAGCCGGCCTCTTGACGTCCACATGGAAATAGGAGCGAGTAAAACTGAACAGAATACTGACTTCGTTCTCATGTAAGAGCACGGCATCAACTACGATGCCCCCAGGAGTATTGAGCAGGGCAAGCACCAGCGGAAACTGATCTGAACCGCTAAAAAATCTGCCGACCAGATAGGCTCCTTTGCCTCGATAGAGAACGGAGGTGATCATTTCAGTGCGGTCGATACCTGGTGAAGCCGCAGTTTTCATGAGATGATTGTCAACTTGCTCTGCCACCGCTAGGGCATCGCCTTGGAGATCTTCATAGCCCAGATCAAACCCATAATCAGTGAGGATGCGTTCGATCAAAGCAGCAGTTGACTCGGCCCGCTCACAGGTTCGATACATCAGTTGAGCAATCTGTAAAGGTTGTATGCGAGAACAGGTGTCGACGAACTCGATCTGAGGATTTACCCCAACAGTGGCAAATATCCTTCTGGTAATTGAATTAAAAAATGTCTCTGCAAGCTCCCAAAGGTTCAGTTTGGCGACTAAAGCACCATAGACGACTTTGGTTTTAGCCCAGATACTGGTATCGGTATCTCGATCTCCTAACAGCTCGTTGACCTGAGCTACGGTTTCATCCACCACATTTTTGTAAAGATCCAACCTTTCCCTTGCGTCCGCTTGCATGCCGCGCCAGTCTCTCTGTGCAAACCGCGTACCCGCCCGTTGAGTTATGGCTTTGTATCGCTTCTGGTAGACATCAAAAGCCTGGTTGATGGCGTGCGCTGTACGATTGACTAGGTTGTCAGTTGTCAGGGTTTGGCTCATGAGTACACCGCTTCTCAACCACTAGAAATGTTCTCTTTAGGGGGGCCTCCCTTTTGGTGGGGCAGGCCTCTGTGCCTGCCTTAGGACCCCCGGGCTAAGAGTCCTATATACCATAATCGCGGCTAGCCGACTTCGCAATAGTAGCCTATGGCGAACGGCGGCTGAAAAAGCTGCTCCGATCTGCAGAGATATTCTGATACAAGTAGAGAATCCGGGCTAGTCCCCAGGGTGAGCTTTACGTCTTCTTGGAAGCCATGCGACTAATTTATTCTTGTGGTGTTTGGTGATCACATCCCTGAGAAATTGGCGGTCACCCAGTAGTATTTGCCTAAAGCGTACGCCTATTCCACGAAACGTGGTCTTGTTGTTGAATTTCTGGACATCTGCCCAGACCATCTCTCCGGTGAGTGAGATTAACCGCCCCTGGGCACTTATAACCATATGGAAGTTATCCTTACCATTCGGCATCGCCGAGCAACGGATGAATGCGCCCCCGAGACTAAGATCTTCAATCTCGCCATCTACGAGATCGTTTCCTACCATCTTCACAACAGGCAACTTGACTTTAGTCCTGGGATAATACCGTCTTTCTTTGGGGTCAGACATGTTTTAGTCCTTGCTTAAGGTTGCAGCAATAGGGGCAGCAACAGGGAAGAGCAAAGGATATGCCAGAATCATTGATACGGTAACTTTTAAATATTTTCGCTACTTAAGCCAAACCAAGAAAATCCAAGAGGTGGAAAAATGGGTAAAACTTTCCACATCTTGGAAAAAGATTTCATTTGCTACCAAGGCATTACTGCAGCGCTTCAGGCTACGAAACCTACAGCGTAGGCTTCAGCTCTCTGAAAAGCGCGATCCTGGCGCTGAGTGGTACAAGATTTGCACCAAAAGTTATCTCGCTTTGCATAATTGCGTCTCTGTCCCATAAAAAGGAGAGCAGTTCAATGGGAAAGCTTCCCAGGAAAAAAAAGTCTGTGGAAGAAACTGTCGAGCTAGACATCCTGGCAGATACCATTGAAGATGAGATTATTGATCTCGTGGATCCAGTGGAAGAAACGGCTCCAGCGCTAGATGATGTGTCCGCGGACGACAACTTAGAAACGATAGAGACGAACCTCGATCTTTTTCTTGTTGACGGAGAAGAACTCGATGACACCCTCGATGAAGAGTTGATGGGTGTCAATGTCGGAGATAGTAATGGGACGCTGACTCACGAGAATGACGCGGATCTCGATTTTGAAAAATCGCTGGTGAAAATGTTTGAAACGACCGAGTTACTCGCGGCCGAACTTGTAGAGAAGTCATCTCAAACAAAGAAAGAGGGGGAGGAATCTCTTACCGTTGGTGAGGATCCCTCGGATGACGGCAATGTCAATCTGGGGCTGGCGGCTAAAGCCACTGCTGAAACAACTGGGACTGGGGAGGTACTCGAGTCTGAGGATGAACTTCCTGAAAATATATTCGTCAGCCTTGAGCTCGTAAAAGAAGCCCCTGGTAAAAAGGATGGTGCTACCGCTGTTGATACAGCGCCAGGGGTGACATCTGACAAGACAAATTGGATAGCTAGCAGCCGCTATTATCCTCTCGCTGTACAAACTATTGATAGAAAAATCGCAGAATATGAACAGCAGGTAGGAAAACTCGTTGCCGAAAAAGAGCAGCTACAGAAGATCTATGTACATTTGAGGAGCATTTTATATTTAGAGGGCGAAGAACTAAGAAAAACTGTTATGCTGATATTTGCCAAATACTGGTCCTTGAAATTATTTTTTCTGAATAAAACCAAGGGAGGCGGATTCAACAAGAATATTTTGATTAAACATAATGGCAGAAAAATTCTAGCCAAAATTGAGAGCACCTCCAGTGTCTCTCCGTCCCATAAGTTCATCACCCAAATGTGGCAGGATCTGCACTATTCTGGATTGGGGGCAAGAGCTGATGGCGCACTTATTGTAAATTACAACATAAAAACTGACCCCAAAGATAGAAGCTTGGCATACGCTGATGCCAACGAAGATCAGCTTGACGACCTTATCTTCATAGATACCCGCGTGCTCTACAAGTTGACTGCTGCAATAATTGACGGCCACTTATCTGTGGAAGAAGCAAAGAAAATACTGTTCAAGAAGGGTAGAGTAGAATTCTAAAGTGCCGATTTAGCCTTTTGACTCTGCTTGATAAGGGTGTCAGTTTCCAGGTGTCAGGCAAAATAAGAATAGCCGCTGAACACTGAAACCTGAACACTGAAACCTGAAACCTCCATCTGTCCTGAACACTGAAACCTCAGTCTTTGTGATTTGGTTTTCTATACCTTCCTTACCCCAAAACAGCTCTCAATCTTCACCGGCAAAGCCATTCAACATGGAACATACATGGGACTGTTCTAGACGGTGTCATTATGCTATTTGTATTGGCCGACTCATTTTGTCTGGTTCCTGCCCTTCTTATTACAAACGGAGAACAGCAATGATAGATTTACTTATTGATCCCCAAATCTGGATTAGCCTTTTTTCAATAACGTTGATCCAAATCGCCCTCGGTGCAGACAATCTGATTATCATCACCATCATTGCCAACAAATTGCCCACGTCTCAGCGCACAAAAGCGGTCAACCTTGGCTTAGTGCTGGCCATGGTCTTTCGCATCTTCCTTTTATCGATTGTCAGCTACATCCTCAAATACGTCACCGGGGTCTTTTACCAACTCGACACCTATTACCCTTCATGGCTTAGACTGCATGTTGAGTTGAGCGGAAAGTCTTTGTTGCTATGCGTCGGTGGACTCTTCCTGATATGGAAAGGTGTCAAAGAACTCAGGGTGAAGTCCAAAGGGGTGGAGCAGGAAGTGGAGAAAGCAGACCGCTTTAGCCAGGTGATTTTCCTCATAGTTAGTATAAACCTGCTGTTTTCCGTGGACTCCATTCTCACCGTCGTCGGGATGACAGACGTTTTCTTGGTCATGGTGGGGTCGGTCGTTATTTCGGTTATGCTGATGCTGCGGTTTGCCGAATACATTTCTAATTATATGACGAACAACCCAGACTTTGAGATTCTGGGACTGTTCGTTCTTCTGTTGATTGGTTTCGTCCTGATTCTCGAAGGGGGACATGTTGCACATTTAACGGTAGCCGGTAATGCCTTTCCCTATATTCCTCAGTGGATTGTTATCTTTATCCTTTTGCTTATGTTCACGGTAGATGTGTATCAGAACTGGCTGGAGCGGAAGCGCGAGAAGGATCCTCTTCCTCTGCGTCGGAGAAAAAAGGTGAGTGTGGCAGGAGGATAAAGGCGAGAAAGAACAGCTCGCGGCAAGCTACAGGACTATATAATTCCAAGTCACAAATCATAATGACTAAGGTTTCAGTGTTCAGGTTTCAGGTTTCAGGTTCTATGTTTCTTTTTCCTGACACCTGCACCCGACACCTGAACCCTGAGGTTTGGTGCTTGGAGTTTGGGATTTCATAAACTCTAGCACTCCAATACAGCTGGCAAGTAGCAGCACCTTAGGAGCGATCAGGAAACCTCCGCACCCTTGGATGTACGGAGGCGAAACGACAGCAAAAGGCAGATGACGATGCCGAACAGACAGAGCAAAAAAGCGTTTCTGAATCCCGACAGAGAGTAAAGATCGCCGCCGCGACCGGCCCGATCCAGGACAGCGCCCGTAACAACCTGATACACGGCAACGCCGAAAAACGGCGCCGGGTTGAGCAACCCGGAGGTCAGGCCCAGAATTTCTGCAGGCGTGCTCTCCTGGACTATCCCCCACAGGGTGCTAATGAACCCGCCCGTGGCAATGCCCATCACTAGCAGCACCAGGGAAAGACCGGCGGTCCCCAATTGACTGTAGAAGAAAATCATTCCTATCCAGGTCAAAGTATACACGGTCAGGATTGCAATAAGGGTATTTCCCTTGCCGAGTAAAAACCGGTCGGTCAGCCAGCCGAAAAAGGGCGCACCAATGATCACGCCCACGGGGATCAGCATGTTCAGCTTGCTGGCAAAGATGCGGTCGATTCCAAGAACTGTCATCAAGAACGGCGTTGCCCACAGCCCTTGCAGGGTTATCAGGGTGCCGTATATGCCGAAAAAAATCATCCCAACAATCCAGAAATGCCCGGATGCCAGCACCTTGAAGACTTTTGCTCTAGAACCCGGATTGCTCCCAGAGGCTGTGGCGGGCTCCACCTGAACCGGCTCTGGAGGAAGGGCATAGTCTCGGGTGAGCAATAGCGTGACAAATGCCAGTCCCAGTGTGATCCCGCCAATCAGGAAAAATGTGGACCGCCACCCCCAGGTACCAGCCGCCCAGGCAAGGGGTGTGGTGGCAATCACGGCCCCGAAATTGCCCATGGCCATGAGCAGGCCAATCATAGTGGCAAACTCATTCTTTCTGAACCACTGGGAGATAGCCTTGACCGCCGGCACGTACACACCACCGACGCCAAGTCCGATAACGGCCCGGCCCACTGAAGCCCAGCCGATGTTCGGCGCCATGCCGAAAATAAAACACCCCGCCGCAGCACCCAAGGACCAGTAGCCGATCACTCGCCGGGGCCCGATCCGGTCGGACAGGTATCCCACAAGCGGCTGTTCAAAAGCATAGAGATAGAAATACAAGGATGACATGAAGCCCAGCGCCGTGGCGTTGGTGTGAAACGCTTCTAAAAGGTCCGCGACGATGACCGAAGTGGACACCCGGTGGAAATAGACGAAAAAGTACACCACGCTGATGACGAAAAAAACCATCCAGCGGTGGGGGTCGCGGTCTGGATAAGGGGTGTGGTTGTTCATTCAGTTTCCCGGGGGTAATGCTTGACGTCACTTGTTATGGCTTGCAATACCAATTATCTGATAGATGAGATCCATGTCGAGGTGGTTGCGAAGATGCGAGGCCAACTTGTCGTACTGCTCCTCTTTCCAGCGACGGAAAGATCCCAATCTCTCCTTGGTTAGCTCCACATCATCAACACTCATGAGCCGATTAATGAGGCGGTGCCTCAAGCCATCGTTATCAAACAGGCCGTGTAAGTAACTTCCCCAGACGCGGCCGTCACTGGAAATCAGGCCGTCCTTGACCTGCACCGGCTTACCATTGCGTTCCACAATTTCCAGCAGGGGAGTGGCTGGCCCCAGAACCCGACTCTGTCCCATGTGGATTTCATAGCCGTGCACCTGGTCAGCGGGATCAGCCAGTTCTGGCCAGAGCAATCTGGCCCTGACCTGAGCGGTCACCTTTTTTCCCAATAGTTTTGTCTCCATATCCAGCAGGCCCAGGCCGGTTATTTCTTGGAGGTCGCTCTCCACCCTCATAGGGTCCAGCACTTTTTGGCCCAGCATCTGGTAGCCGCCGCAAATGCCCACCACAGTACCGCCTCTGGCATGAAAAGAAATGATTGCCTCAGCAATGCCCTGATTGTGCAGATAACGAAGATCGTTAAGGGTATTCTTGCTGCCGGGTAAAATCACCAGATCCATATCAAAAACCTGCTCGGGAGCAGTGAAATAGGTAAGGCTAACTGATGGCTCTTGCTCGAGGCTGTCGAAGTCCGTGTAGTTTGAAATGTGCGGCAGACGGATAACACCAACCCGCACCTGTTCCTGTGGTCTCTCTTTTGGCGCCCTCATCTTGAGGTCCAGGGCAACACTGTCTTCTTCGGGAATGTGGATATCCGTAAAATAGTGCACCAGGCCCAGAACCGGCTTGCCGGTGCGAGTCTCGAGAAACTCCATCCCGGAAAGAAGCAAGGATGGGTCTCCTCTGAACTTGTTGATGATTAACCCCTTTACCAGGTCCCGCTCTGCTGGCGTGAAAAGCTCCATGTGTCCGACAATACTTGCAAATACTCCTCCCCGGTCTATGTCTGCCACCAACAGCACTGGGGCCTCCACCCGCTCCGCCATGGAAAAGTTTACCAGGTCCTTATCCTTGAGGTTAATTTCTGCTGCACTGCCCGCGCCCTCCAATACCAGGACCTGGTATTGTGCCTCCAGGCGACGATAGCTTTCCATGACCTGCGTTACCAGATCAGATTTCTTCTGATAATACTCTGCAGCCGTAAAATTGCCGAGTACCTTGCCGTGCAATATGACCTGGGAACCAACATTGGACGTGGGCTTCAGTAGAATTGGATTCATATCAACATGTGGCTCAATGCCGGCAGCCTCTGCCTGTACCACTTGAGCCCGGCCCATCTCGCCCCCTTCCGGAGTGATGAAGGAGTTGAGTGCCATGTTCTGGGCCTTGAATGGAGCTACCCTATAGCCGTCTTGTTTGAGAATCCGACACAGGCCGGCCACAAGGATGCTCTTTCCCACATCCGAACCTGTTCCCAGTATCATTAGATTCTTTACTATGGCCATACTCGCCATGTCCTCTCTGACAGCCCTTCTTTGGGTGCAAAAGTCTTAATCTATCGATGCACTTTATGCTCCAGGCGAGTCGTCCGTTGTTTGTTGTCCGTAGTCAGTTGTGAGACCATTTAAATAAAAAGGGGCTTAGAAGACTACCAACGACCCTCAGATCTTGGTCTAAGCTTTTTGCAACGGACCACGGACCACGGACAACTGACAGTAATTGTACGATCTAATTTCCTTCAGTGGTAGATATTTACAATGCCGTTAATAATACGTACACGGCCCCAACTATAATCACGCTGATCACCCTGAGCGTTTGTCCCAGGGTGATTAACAGAACCCCAAGCTTCGGTCTAAAGATCCCCATGTAGTAGGGGAGTTGATGCCGAAGTGCTCTCACGGGGGTCGCTACCACGTTACCCAATAGCAAAGCGATCACCGTCTCCCTAATGGTAAGGGTCCCGGCTTCCAAAAGAGCCCCTGCAGCTGCAAACCCGGAAGTGAATTCCGCCACCAGGCTGAAGATTACTACACTCATGGCCTCCATCGGGACCACAGTGGAGGTGATCCCGCCGGCAAGCTTCAAGCGCAGCCAACTAAAAAAACCCAGCTGACTTACCAGCATTATTACCAGGTAGACAGGAACCACCAACAGCATAATCCGCTGCAATCTCTTGAGAAATTTCTGCCAGGTCTCTTCAATAACAGCCCCCCAGGGTTTTCTTTCTCTCTTTTCGTCTGCCATTATCAGTCCACGTGGGGGAAGCGACAATCTTGAAAAAGTCACCAGACCTGCCGTTCTGAGTAGCGTGGCCATCAGCGTCAAAACAAGATAAAGTAGTCCGGCCTGACCTGCCAGCGGAAGAATTATGAAAAATGTCGTGGGGAGATGGAGGAAATAGGCCGGCAAACCATTCAACAGACTGGTCAGAATCACTTCTTTTCTGGTGAGTTTACCTTCCTCATGGAAGGTCACCAACATGGCCTGAGCTGCTGTGCCGGAAACGAAAGCGGTGGTGAAAGAAGCTCCAGACCCATCCGGTAGGTGGCCCCAACGCATCAGCGGTCGCACAATGGCTGAGAGACGGCCGGTCCAGCCTGAAGCTTCGATAATCTGGCCGGCGAAAAGCCCGAGAGAAATGAGAATGGTCATGCGCAGCAGTGGTTTGACAAGACGTTTCCAGAGAAAAGCTGGATCTTTAAAGGACGAAGAAATGGTTGGACTGCCAAAATAAAAAACCAGCAGCGCCAGTAGCAAGAGAACGGCCAGGAGACCGTATAGCAGCCACGGTGCTTTTTTCTTCTTGTGTTTTGGAGTCTCGCTGGTCATTGCCCATTTCGCATTTCACATTTTGCATTGATCAGAAGAATAAAATTCCAAATCACAAAGACTGAGGTTTCAGTGTTCAGGTTTCAGTTTTTTTGTTTTTCTTCCCTGACACCCGACACCTGAAACCTTGAGACTTGGTGCTTGGAATTTGGGATTTCATAAGTTCACCTTACTTCACTATTCCATTGCTCCATTTCTTCTGCTGGTTGCCAGCTGCCTACTGACTTTCCTTCCCCTTCTTCACTATCATGAGGGAAAGATACGGAATCTTCTTGCCCCGTAGTTCCTGCGGATTCTTGCAGATCACCTGATCTTCCATACCACATCGAGACACGAGCGTGACCCCGTCCTGTATGCCGAGATCCTCGAGTGTGTCCAGTATCTTGTCAAAATGCCGATACACCTTCAGCATTACCACGCAGTCTACCTTGTTGATCATCTCCTTAAGTTGCTCTCCTCCTTTAGAGCCGGAAATCACACAGAAGGTCTCCTCTTGTGCTGCTACTATTTCATGAGCAGCTGCAGTAGCAGCCTGGTAAGAGGTAACACCAGGGATAACATGGACGGGCACTTCTGGAGCCATCCCCTGGATGGTCTGCATCACGTATCCGAAGGTGGAGTAAGTGAGAGGATCTCCAATGGTAATGAATGCTACGTCCTTGCCTTTTTGGACAAACTCCAGAATCCGCCGCGCATTTTCTTCCCAAGCTCTTTCCAAGGTTTCCTGCTCTCGGGTCATTGGAAAACTGAGCCTTACGACCTCTGCGCCGTTCAGCATGTGAGATTTTGCATTCTCAAGCGCTAGGGAGTACTCATTCTTGCTCGAGGCAGCGGCAAAAATCACCTCCACCTGGTTCAGCACTCTCATTGCTTTAAGCGTGATAAGTTCTGGATCTCCAGGCCCAACACCTACTCCGTACAAGGTTCCAGGTTTCATGATCTTTTTCCTTATGATTATGGTTGCAGGAGTAAAATCCCCACCTTTACATTTTTGGCCGATGTGAGACGTGTGAGGTTCGATATGCGATAAAGACTTTTTCCAACATCCCACATCTCCTCTGTCATCGCTTAGAAAACCCTTGATACAGTTGATCTACTACCTGGCGTCATTTGGCCTACTCGGGGTGTAGAAATGCCGCCAACTTCTCCACCGCTTCCACCGACCTGGGTCCTGGCCGGGAAAAAATGTACTCATCCACGAACAGGACCCGACCATCTTCCACCGCCTTTATGACCCGAAAGTTTGGCCGGAATTTTGGCTCGGCCGGATTTCGGTTCATGGGGCCTTTTTGGACCACGTACACCTCAGGATCGTATCCAATGAGGGTCTCGATATTAATCCGAACCAATTTCTTTCTGTTTGGCAAACAATTGATGCCGCCGGCCTTCAAAATCACATCATTCACAATGGATTGTTGTCCTGCCCCCAGGAGATTTGGATAACGCACCTCAAAAAACACACTGGGTCGGTGCTCAGTTGCGGCCAGCCTCTGGCTCAATTGCTGGAGTCGACCCCGCAATTGCTTCACTAACCGGTCGGCCGCTTCCTCATCGCCAGTGAGAGTTCCCAGCCTGTGAATGACTGAGAAAAGCTCCTCAAAAGTATTTGGCTGAAAGGAAGCCACTACTAGCCCTTTTTCCGCTATCTGACGGATGACCTCGTGTCCATATTTCCTTCCGGAGGCTTGAATAATGAGGTCCGGCTGCAACCCCAGCACCAGCTCTATGTTGGGCCGGAGGTGGGTTCCCACACTCGGTTTGCTTAAAATAGCCGGAGGAAAAAGATCCGCCCTGGTCCGGGCCACCAGACGGTCTTCTAGTCCCATGGCGAAAAAGATTTCACTGTAAGCTCCATAGAGCGAAATGATTCTCCTGGCAGGCCCCTCCAAGGAAATGACCTGCCCCAGGTCGTCGGTTATTCTCACTTCTGCCGGCGCTATCGCCGGGAGAAACAGCAGCAACTCCAAAGTGAGTAGCACAGCCATTGTGTATCGACAAAAACGGAACATCTTACACCATAGTCTGTTCTTCTGCCCTCTGTTCTCTGTCCTCTGCCTGCTTCCTCATGGAATTTACCCTATGCGCTATGCGCTTGGCGCTCTGCGCTTGGCACAAACATCGCTTGAGGCACACCACTATCGGGGTGCGGGATAATTCTGACCTCAGTCTCATAGATCTTTGACAGATTCTCCTCAGTAAACGTCTCCATGGTAGGGCCATCAACGCTGATGCGCCCGTTTTTCAGAAAAATTAAACGCTGGCAGTAAAGAGCTGCCAGATTCAAATCATGCATAGCGCACAGGAAAGTGGCACCTTGTTTGTTCTTTTTCGAGAAGAGGTCGAACATCTGCATCTTGTGAGCCACATCCAGGTTGGCTGTGGCTTCATCGAGCAGCAGGAGTTCTGCCTCTTGGGCCAGGGTCCTAGCAATAATCACCCGCTGTGCTTCTCCTCCGGAAATCTCAGTGATCCGCCTTTGCGCTAGATCCAGGGTGTCAGTAAGACGCATGGCCTCCATAGCTTTGGTCAAGTCTTCGTCGCTATCACTGCCAAACTCACGTTGGTGTGGATAGCGCCCCATAAGTACCACTTCAATACACCTAAAAGGAAAAGAGAGCTCTAGACGTTGAGGCACCGAGGCTTCCACCAACGCCAACTCACGAGCAGAGTAGGCCGAAAGCTCGCGGCCGGACACAGTTGCCTCACCCGCGTGCAAAGGCACGACCTTGCTAAGACAAAGAAGTAGAGTACTTTTACCACTTCCGTTTGGACCGAGCAGCCCAACGAGTTCGCTTTTGCCAACATGGAAATCCAACCCATGCAGCACTACTCGATCCCCGTACTTCGCGGTCAAGCCTTGGACGCTAATCAAGAATCGCGCCTCCCCTCCTCCGCTTGAGGAGAAGGCAAAAGAAAGGTCCGCCAACCAGAGCAGTGACCACGCCAACCGGGAGCTCCTCACCACCAGGTAAAAGGGTGCGTGACACCACATCAGACCAGAGCAAGGCAAGGCCCCCGAGGAGTCCGCTGAAAACCATGAGGCGCTGATGCGCCGCTCCTATGGTCATGCGCACCAGATGGGGAACCACGAGACCCACAAAGCCGATTACTCCGGAAACCGATACTGCTGCGGCTGTAAGCAGGCTAGCTCCAACCAGAAGTCGGCGGCGCACTCGTTCCACTTCAACCCCTAGTTGACGTGCCTGCACCTCCCCCATCGTCATAATGTCCAGTTCCCGGGCACATCTTGCCACTAGATACAAACCCAGGAGCAGATAGGGGAGGGAAAAAGCTACATGGATCCAGCCTCGTCCCTGAAAACTCCCCATTACCCAAAAAACAATCGCCGAAACCGCCTCTTCATCCAGTGCCTTGATCAAAGCAATGAGGGCGGAGAGAAACGTCGCTACAACTATCCCGGCCAGCACCATTGTGTCCCTTCGCAAGCGTCCTTGTACCCGGCCGAGAATAACCACCAGGGCCAGAGCACCCAGGGCTCCCACGAGTGCCAACAGTGGAATGGTACCCAGCCCCAGATAGGAGGCTCCACCCAACCCCAGAGTAAAAGCCAGGGCTGCTCCGAAAGCGGCACCGCTGGCCACACCTATGGTGAAAGGATCAGCCAGTGGATTCCTCAGGACCCCCTGGAAAACAGCTCCGGCCACCCCCAGGGCAGATCCCACCAGAAAAGAAAGAATCACCCTACTCAAACGAATGTCAAAGACCACCACCAGGGGAGTGCGTTCCACTGATCCAGCCGGATAAAGACCCAAGCCCTCACCAATGGCAGCCATCACAGTCTCCCACGGGATCTGCAAGTGGCCGATTCCGGTGGCTCCTAGAACTGATAGAAAAGATACTATCGCCAGGAGTACCAGACCGATGACAAAAACTCTCCTGGAGGCAGTCAGTCGGCCGCGAATCTCCTGAAGGTTTGGTGAGGTTTGATTCAAGTCAGGCAATTTGGTTTTCCTTCAGTGAAAAAGCTGGCCGCTCACATCCCATATCACTTATTAACGAAAGTGCTCGAACGCAGCCCGTAAATGATCAACCCAAATATCCACGAACTCCTGGAATTCAGCTGTGCCTTTGAGCACCACCACGCAATTGATGCCTTCTTTTTCCAACATGGATTTCCAAGAGTCTGCCGACGGTCCTGCCATGTCGTTTCTGGCATGATCCCCGGCCACGGTCATAAATGGCATTAGATAAACTCGTTTGATTCGCCTTTTCTTCAAATCAGCCTTGATGTCGTCTATCTCCGGCCAGCCTTCCACCGTGCCCACGAAAACGTTGGGATCCAATTTCTGCACGTGATAATTGAGAGCTGCATAATAGACATTGGCAGGATGATAGGTGCCGTGGCCCATAAAGACAACCGCATCCGTTTTCCTGCGTTCTGGTGGAATAATTCTAAGGAAGGTCTCCGCCACCCTTTGCACATCTTCGCTGGTAGTCATTAAGGGATAGCCTACTATGACTTTCTTTAGCCCTTTGCTCATACCTGCAAATCTCTGGACATTCTTCACTAGGCCATGGAACTCCGCCCCTGGCATTACGTGAAGTGATTGCACTGCTACGTGGGTAAAATTCTCTCTCATCATGCTGGACAAGGCCTCTTCTGGCGTTGCAAGCTGTATCCCCTTTTCACCCATTTTCCGAATGATAGTGCGTGAAGTGTATCCCCAGCGTACAGGTATTCCTGGAAAGGTTTTTTTTACTGAGCGCTCAATATTTTCGAACGAGATCTGAGCTTCGGGAACAGTAGTCCCAAAAGCCACTAAGAGAATACCCTTTCTCTCTGACATTCTTTCACCATATCCATGCGAAAATTCCACCGACAGAACCAGGAAAACCAAGGAGACAATAACCACATATATCACCCCTACCTTGCTCTCCATAGCCGACCTCCCAATTGAACTGACCGTCCCCCCAATGTCTGACCGTATCGAACAATAGGGGCACTGCCAATTCTTCCTCCAAATAAAAAAGCCTTGAGTCTTTCTGGAGACTCAAGGCTTGCACCCAGCTTTCTTCAACCTCGAGGGGTTCGGTATCCTCGTACCGCGAACCGGCAACTTTACCATTGTTGACGATTCTGGAAAGACGGCAGGTCTTCTGGCTCTCCCGATCTCCGGCTCGCCTTCCCACCCCGCTTCGTCCCAAGCGCTGTAGAGGGACTTACTGGGCAGTGACTTTAACACCGGGCTGGATTCTGGCTATACGTTTGCCAGTAACCTTCTCGGCCCGGAGTATACCGGAGATGTCTAACCCCACCTGCACAATCTTGCCGTGGTGATGAGGTCGGGATGACAGCGGCGGGACCGCTCCCGACTTTCACGGGATTCCCTTTTAAACCAGGTCCACAATGAATAATGTGGCCTAACGGCACCGTCCTTTTATGTCTGTTCATCATATCAGCACCAGCGAATTTCAGTCAAGCGTTCAATGAACAGGGGTAGCCCCATTTTTTTGTTGGTAGGAGTCTATTAAGAATAATTGAGACAAATCCATCTGGACATTCCTTGTGTTTGTTCTGGAGTGACTGGCGGAAGGTCTGTGCCACTTCCGCAGCTGTGGGTGGGGGAGCCCCTGGACCCGTTCCGCAGGAACGGGGAACAGGGAGGGGGCGCCTTCCCCCGCACATAGCTGCGCCAGAAGTGACCAGACCGTGAGACTCGGAACGCAAGAACAAATACAAGGAATGTCCTTTCAACTTCGCCAGTTGCTGCTAGTCAGGCTTACCGCTTGAGGGCTGGGATATTCCCTCCGCTTACGCTCGGTCTGCTGCCTTTGCCGGGCGGTGGTGCTTCAGGCCGAAGCAGATGGCAGCCCGAGCTGCGGATATTGCCAGCCTCTGCCATGTTGCCTGGGTAAGCTGATCAATTGAAATTGGCATAGTCTGGCTATATACGCCGCTTCGGAAAAATCCCAGCCCTCAAGCTCCATCCAGCCTGGATTTTGCACATTCTCCTGATTTTTGGCACGCCCCTTGCTGTAATGGGGTTCCATGGAAATACGTACTGAACTACTGACTTGAGTACTGCATGCAAGGAATTTGCTTTACCAGATTAGGATAACGAGAAATGACATACATCTGCATCAAATGTAGAAAGATCTGGGTCAGTGGAGACCATACCAGTGAGTATTCCGGGGGATTGTGTGAAGGGTGCACTACAGACTACATTAGAGATAGGCAAAAGAGTAAGGGATTTCATGATTGCTTCAAGAGAGCGATTGAACTCTGTTCAAGAGGGGGTTGTAGTTACTGGTTGCCGTGCAACAGGGAGCTGATGGGACCAAGTGCGACTGCTCCAACCTGATCTCCTTCTTTTCTGGAAGTAACATCCGGGCTAGCTGCCCACCAACTCCTCCACCTCATACTTGTCCAGATAACCCCGTGGGGTCACCATGAAGGAACCATGGGTGAAGGTCCTGGAGTTCCCGACAATGATTACTGTTTGCATGTCTATGGAAAAGGAGAGCATATTTTCCAGGTCGGTAATGGCGACTTTCTCACCCTCACGTGTTGCCCTGCTAACGATGCCCACCGGGGTGCTGCCATCGCGACTTTCAAGCAAAATCTCGCGGACCCTGCCGATTTGCCAATCCCGTCTCTTGCTCTTCGGGTTATAAAGGTTGATGACGAAGTCCGCTTCTGCCGCGCACCTTACCCGTTTCTCAATCACCTCCCAGGGAGTGAGGAGGTCGCTGAGCGAGATTGCGGCAAAATCGTGCATAAGCGGAGCGCCCAAAAGAGAACCGGCCGCGGCAAAAGCCGGCACCCCTGGAACGAAAGTAATCTGAAACCCGTCCGGCTCTGGTGACAAGGAAATTCCCTTTGCTCGGCAAATCTCCAAAACCAGCCCGGCCATCCCGTAGATCCCTGCATCACCACTTGAAACCAGTGATACAGTCTCGCCAGCCAAGGCCCGATCCAGAGCCACTCGAACCCTCTCCAATTCCTGGCGCATCCCCGTAGCCACCACTTCTTGATTTCCGAGGATGGGCTTGATGAGATCCACATAGGTCCGGTAGCCCACCACCAGATGCGATTCATCCAGGGCTCTTCGTGCCGCGGGTGTAAGATGGTCTTCACTCCCGGGGCCCAGGCTCACAATATAGAGCCGACCCTGGCCACTGCCACGGTGACGTTCCCCAGAACCTTTTTCGCGACCAACAGTTCCTTGGTTTCGGCGCTGAGCACCGCCGCTTTCTCGCATACGCTTTCAACTCCTACGTGTTTCCTCACCACCTCTGAGGGGGTTGGCACTGAATCGCCTGCTTGTAACTCATCGGCCGAGTAGTAGGCCGATGTCCAGCCGCGTTGCCCCAGCAACTCATTCAACCCATCCTCATCTTTCTTGAGCTCTGCCGTGGCCACATTGCGAACAGCCAAAAGACTCAAACCTTGATCCCGGAATACTCTGTCTACAGCTGCGCCGATTTCAGTCGCAGTGGTTCCCCGGTTGCATCCCACTCCCACTACCAGGCTTTTCGGTCTCAAAACCAGACAGGGAGGCGGTTCAAAAAAACCGAGCATGTCATCTACATATATCCAGCCAGACAGTTCCGCCACCCTGGCTTCCTCCACCCCCTTTAATACCTTTATCCCTGCAGAATCAGGGACGAGAGGCTGAAGCCACCTTCCGGGGTCAAACAGGCCAATCTGCCGCTCCTCCAATACAGCCATGTTCAAAGTCTTGACCCTGTCCAAGTTTTCGATCACCAGCCCGGCGCGCTCGGCCAGTTCATCAAAACTGAGCTTTCCCTGGACATCTGTGGCTGTGGTGATTACCGGTTGACCGCCGGTAACAGCCGCCACCTCTCTGGCCAGACGGTTGGCGCCTCCCAGATGTCCGGAAACAAGGCTAATTGCATTGCGGCCCATCTCATCAACCACCACCACGGCCGGATCGCTCTCCTTCCACTCCAGCAAAGCAGGAAGAAGCCGCACTACGATACCGGTGGCCATCACACACACAAGCCCTTTATGTTTTTTGAAACAGTTGACAAAAGTGGTTTTGAAATCAGTAAAGGCGTGCGCTTCCGCAAACCCAGAGCTTTCTTTCTTTGGCAGGTAGAGACTGGTCCCTTCAATGTTGGCGGCTATGTTAGTGGCCAGCTTGATTCCTCCAGGAGTCAGAGCCATCACAGCCACACCCTGCGGACCAGCTTCTCCCTCCTGCTGAGACGTCCGGAAGCCGTGGTCAAAGGTGGGATCGTACAGTTTGCTGCGAGCCTTCAATTCTCCCCTCAACGCTTCACCCACCAAGATCACCGCCTGTCTCTTTATCCCACTTTCCTCCACCCTCTGGACAATATCTGCCAGCTTGCCGTGGATAAATCTTTCCTCCGGCCAGCCAACCCGATAAGCGACTACCACCGGTGTGTCAGCCGGATATCCTTGCTCTAGCTCGGCCACTACTTCACGAATTCGGCTTACGCTGAGATAAATAACCAGCGTTGATCGGTGCTGAGCAAGCCCACTCAGATTCTCGCTCTCAGGGACCGGCGTCCGTCCTGCCAGTCTAGTGAAAATCAGGGTCTGGCTACCACCGGGCTGAGTGAACTGCCGCCCAAGGGCAGCCGCAGCCGCAAAGGCCGACGTGATCCCGGGCACCACATCACATGGGATCCCTTCCTTTTGCAGTAACTGGATTTGCTCCTGAATGGCACCGTATAACGCTGGATCGCCCGTGTGTACCCGGGCCACAATAAGGTCTTTTCCGACACCTTCAGTGAGAAGCGCGTGGGTTTCCTCCAGGCTGAGACTGGAGCTGTCATGGATTCTTGCCCCCTCCTTTGCCTGGGCCAAAAGAGTCTGCGGCACCAAGGAACCGGCGTAGACGATCAGGTCTGCGGCCTGAATGATGTTAGCACCGCGAACTGTGATCAGTTCCGGATCACCCGGCCCTGCCCCAATAAAATAGACTATGCCCTTTTCTATGGTTTTCAGTTTTATGCCCTCCACAGGCTGAGAAGGAAGAGCGGTGTTTGGGGCTGGAAGCGGCTCATGAGCGCATTTTCCTGTGAATCCCGGCCCGACTTGATGGGAACAGTGCGGCTTATTTGCAGTAGTAACCATTCGTGAGCCAGGTTAGTTTTCTCAACAAATTGCTGAGCCAGACTAAGAGTTTCCGGGGTAACCACACTTACCACCGCCCGACCTTCAGGCCGGAGCCGTTGCTCCACAAACTCCAAGATGCTGGCGAGGTTGCCGCCGCTGCCGCCGACAAATACCCGATCCGGGTCCGGCAGATCCACTAAAATCCCAGGAGCCTCACCCTGAACCGTTTTGACCCCAAAACCTGCTAACTCCTGTACATTCTCCTGAATCATTTCTAATCTGGATTGATCCCTCTCGATCGCATAGACCCTTAAACCCGGCGCAATCCTGACCGCCTCAATTCCCACTGAACCAGAGCCTGCTCCCACATCCCACATGATACCTTCTGCTCTGAGTTGGAGTTCTGCCAGTATCAGGGCACGTGCTTCCCGTTTGGTGATCAGGGATTTCTCCTTTTTAAAAAGATCGTCCTGAATTCCGAATCTGGTTTCTACCAGTTGATTTTCCAGCGGGTAGAGCACCATCACATTGAGGGGCGAAAATTGCATCCCGGCGGCCCCCACTAGATCAGTCTCCTTGCACTGCTCTTCTTTGGAGCCTATTTCCTCCACCACTGCCACCTTGCGATTGGCCATGCCAAATTCGAGGAGCAGCTCAGCTAACCGGTCTGGGGTATTCTCAGGGTCCGTATAGATTGCAATGCACCCAGGATATGCAAGTTCTGGGAAGAAGTCCGTGGTATTGCGACCATGAACACTAATGGTCCGAGCTTCCTTCCAAGGCAGCTTGAGACTGGCAAAGGTCTTTTGCAGGGCAGTGACGTTGGGCAGAAATAACACATTTTCAGAGCCAAAAACCTCTAAAGCCCGCTCGCCGATGCCAAAAAAAAGAGGATCTCCTGAAGCGAGGATCACCACCCGTTTTCCGGCGGCCTCCTGTTTCACCTCCTCCAGTGTTGCCACCGGGTTAGCCCCAAGGACCCAGGTCGCCTCTGTCTCTCCAGCAAATGAGGAGAGCTGCCGTTTACCGCCCACCAGCACTTCGGCTGCCTCAATAGCCTCCCGGTGCGCTTCGGTCAGGTCTTGAGGACCAACACCCGTGCCCACTACTGTTACGTTACTCATCGTGTTCCTTCCCCGTATGTTCACTGACATTTCAGCTTTGCGGCCATCCTACGCCTTAAAGATGATTTGTCCATTATAGTCGAACAAAAACAAATGAATGTCCAGTTTGCCTTGGGAATGGTTCCTGCTCACTTCCATGGCTCTTTCTGAAAGCTTGGGAATAATGCTCTCTGTGCTCCTCGTCTCCTGCATAATATCGAGGGCATGTCTGGCAGTGTTTGCTCCTACCAGTCTTTTTATTAGTTCCTCTGGTTCTCCGGCCTCTTGAGCCATCTTCCGTAAAATACCAAGATCCATGTTGGCGCTGCTGGCGTGGGTATAGTGCAGCCCCATGGCCATTTTTACCAGTTTGCCAATAAAGACCGAGTGAGTAACCTTGGTAAAGCCCAGTTTAACTGCTGCCTCCACACCGAATCCAAAAAAGTCGGCAATCTGGACAAAGCATTCCTCAGGTAGGGTGGTGAGCAGTCTCCTGGCAAATCGTTCGCTCTTGCCGCCGGTACTCAACACTAGTTCGCGGCCCGCAGCTCGTGCCACCGACAGAGCCGCCTCTATGGTTTCCTTGTACGCCTGGTGTGATAGCGGGCGGACAATTCCACTGGTGCCCAGGATGGAGAGGCCGCCCAGCACTCCCAGCCGGGGGTTAAGTGTCTTCTTGGCCAGAGTTTCGCCGTCAGTGACAAAAACTTCAACCTCAACTCGTTTGTCCCTCCCAGCTTCACAGGCGTCCAGCACTTCTTCTACCGCCCACTGGATCATCTGCCTGGGGACCGGATTGATAGCGGGCTCACCCACCTTTACCGGCAGTCCTGGCTTGGTAACCTCACCAACCCCTTCCCCGGCCTTATACACGATTTCAGTTTTAGCTTTCGTAGGCCCCAGGATCCGAACCCGCGCTCCAATCTCTGCGCCGTGGGTCACATCGGGATCATCTCCTCCATCCTTGACAACTGAGCATAGTGAAGTATTTCCGTCCAACAGGCTTCGGCGCAGAGGAACACTCAGGACTCTGCCTTCAGGAAGAGTCACTGAGATCGGATTCAGTGGCATACCGGTCAACAGGAGCTGAAGTGCACTTTTCGTGGCAGCAGCGGCCGCGGTTCCGGTGGTAAAACCCTCCCTCAGTTTTCCTTTTCGCCTACGCTTAGTCCGAGTCCGTTTAGCTGACATTGTGGTTGCCACTTATTAATCCGCTTTGCGCTATGCGCTATGCGCTTTGCTTTGTTTCACCGCCAGATTGGCGAGTCCATTGACCGCGGCGGCGGCAACAGCACTACCACCCTTTCTACCTCTAACACTAATGTATACAAGCCCGGAAGCCATCAACAGCTCTTTTGCTTCCGCAGCATTTACAAAGCCTACGGGCATGCCCACAACCAGATTCGGTTGGAGTATTCCCTGTTTATGGAGTCTCACCAATTCAATAAGCGCGGTGGGTGCATTACCAATGACTGCCAGTCCACCGTGCAGTAATTCTCTGGCTTGTGAGACGGCTGCAGCGGCACGGGTAATGTTCTCTCTTTTGGCAACAGTGACTACCTCGGAGTCATCGATATAGCAGTGAACCTCGCACCCAAACTGAGCCAGGTGCCGCCTGGTAATTCCTGCCTGGGCCATACGTGTGTCCGTGAAAATGGCAACTCCGCTCCTGATGGCAGCGATACCTGCTGCCACTGCCTGAGGGTGAAAGCGGGTATTTTGCAGAAATTCAAAATCAGCAGTGGTATGAATGAGCCTTCGCACCACTGCCCACTCGTCAGCTTTCAGACCGTGCTCTCCTGCCTCTTCCTCGATGATTTTAAAACTCAGCGGTTCAATCTCAGAAGGTTTAACTTGGGTAATCTTAGCCATGAAATCGTCCTCGTTTTCTGCAATCTCAGTTGTCAGTTGCCAGTCGTCAGTCGTCCGTTGTAGCTCACTCCGTTCGCCGCTCTGAGCATGGCGCTTGGCGCATGAAGTCTCCGTTTTAGCCCCGTGCTCCATGCTCCTATACCCAATCTGCAACCGACCACCGACAACGGACTACGGACATGCCCTACAAGTCAAAGTCTCTTCTATAGTAGTGACGTTGAACTTGGCTTCAACCTTGGTCTTGATACTCTCTGCATCGATCTACAAAATTGGCGGCCATCTCCGGATTACTGCCGAAGTGCAGATGAATGTAGCCCGCCAGGGTATTGTTGAGCATGAAACCATCTGTGCCGACTTCGATTCCTTTACGACTGCTCAACCGGAAAAGGTCGGGAATTTTCCCAGGATCCCCGATTAATTCAGAATAATGAAACTCATGGCCACGAGCCTTCAGTCCCTTTGGCCCCAGCAAACTATCCTCTTTGAGAACTACCTCGCGGTAGCCGAGGGCCTTTCGGTGCGGAAGCATCCTTGTACTGAAAGGGTAAAGCTCCACCATGGGGTAGTTAGTCCCCTCCACCTCAATTGAACGGGTAAGGTACATGAAACCGCCGCATTCGGCGAATATGGGCATTCCTTTGTGAGCTGCCGCCAGAATTTCTCTTCTCAAGCTTTCATTCTCTGCTAGCTTCCTAGCATAGAGTTCCGGGTAACCTCCACCCAGATACAGGCCCGAAACATTTGCAGGAAGATTCGAATCCCGAACCGGAGAAAAAAAACAGAGTTCAGCACCAAAGTGGGTGAGCAGGTCCAGGTTATCCTGGTAGTAGAAGCAGAAGGCTTCGTCCCGTGCCACTCCGAGTCGTATCCTGGCTTGGCGAGCTGTCGGCCCAGGCAGAATCTCATCACTCACTGCGGTGGTCGGCATCTCCAAGAGCTTACTCACATCGAGGTGTTCTTCCACGAGTACGGCCAGCTTGTTGAAAAGATCGGCAGGATAAGGCTCTTCATCGGAGGTGACCAACCCCAGATGCCGTTCAGGAATCGTTATCTCCTCAGATCGAGGTAGCCCTCCCAAAAAAGAAACATCAGGAACCGATTCCATGGCCTCGGACAGAAACCGAGCATGGCTGTCACTTCCTACCTTGTTGGCGATCACCGCTCCCAACCGCAGATCCCGCTCATACGTTTTAAAGCCATGGACCAGGGCGGCAATACTCCGTGCCATACTGCTGGCATCCACAACTAAAATTACCGGAGCGTTCAGCCACTTGGCCATCTGGGCGGTGGATCCAGCTTCGGACCGTCCATCATAGCCATCGAAAAGGCCCATTACCCCTTCCACTATACCGAAGTCCTTACCTTGCATGGACCGGCAAAACGTTGCCCGGTTATACTTTTTTGAAAGCATCCAGCCATCTAGGTTGCGGCTTGGCGCTCCAAGCAGTCTGGTATGGTGCCCCGGGTCAATGAAATCAGGACCCACCTTGAAGCTTTGCACCGTGAGTCCTCTTTTCTGAAACGCAGCCATTAAACCCAGGGAAATCGTGGTTTTGCCCACTCCGGAATGGGTTCCCGCGATCACCATACATGGGACTGTGGACACCTTCTTTTTCTTGTTGCTCCCTTCGGTCATCGTTCTTTTGCTGAGTGAGGTATAGTAAAAGCCATCGGCCATATGCTGTCCCAGAATTGCTACAATGTATTTAGTTAACCAGGTTAAATCAAGTTTTACTTATTCACTTCCCACTGAACTCTATGCGCCATGCTCTTTGCTCTACGCGCTTTCCTAAGGTTGCAACCTTACAGAAGTTCTGCTAAAAAGGACTTGATAGGCAGACCGAGAAGCAGTTCACTTAGCCCGGACATTTCATGAATTACTTGCTGCGATCACGGATTTGGCCGTCCTTCCTGGCGTCCTCGGGTGTCGGCCCCTGCGACGTGCCATTCAGGTACGCCTCGGACCAATCCCGCGGTACCGCGGGACGGTTGCCAGGTGGCACGCCCATCTTCGTGGTCTCGCGACAGCAATTCATGAAATGTCCGGGCTAGTTTTGGACGGCTAAACGCATGTCGAATAATTCCAGCTTTTTTGGGCCACGCCATCTCACCGTACTGCTGATATTGTTGGTTGCCACTTTTTTGGTTGCCGCCTCTGACCCTGGCATCTCTGTCAAAGTGAGGCCAGGTGACAGTATAAGCTACCTGTCGTTTAAGCACCTCCATACATACAATCAAGAAATAGTTAGCCAGATTAAGAATCTCAATCCCCACATTAAGGATCTGAATCGCATCCAGGTCGGCCAGACTGTATATCTTCCCAAGCGGAAACCTTCGACGGTAACAGCCAAACGGGGTGAACCGGTTCCTTCCGCACCGCTCCCCGAGACCAAGAAAATGGCTGCGGCCGCCTCTCAAGCAGTGGCCACCTTGGTTGAAGGTGAGGTGCAAATGATGGGTGCTGAAACCAATGGTTGGCAGAGGCTCCGGGTCAACAACATCCTCAAGGCCGGGGACAAAGTGCAGGTTCTCGAACGGGGACGCTTGGAATTAGTTCTAGACAATCGCAGCGTCCTCAGGTTGGCTGCCAATACCACCCTGGAGTTGAAAGAGGTGGAACGCAGACGCCAGAAGGAAAAGTACCGGTTCGCCCTATCGATCGGCAAGATGTGGACAAGAGTTACGCGGCTGTTGGGATTTGGTTCCAGGTATCAGGTGGAAACACCCACTGCTATAACCGCTGTCCAAGGCACAGTTTTCGATCTTCAAGTTGGTCCCAGCCAGCAGACGCGGGTTCGCGTTCATTCTGGAAATGTTCAGGTGTACAATCCGTTCGCCGGCGATCTCGCCCCTGGACAGGAAGTTCCGAAGTTAAAAGCGCCAACTCGCGTACCTGGTCCAACCAGAATATCCCGTGAAGAGTGGGAGCAGTTGCTCCTCGGACAATACCAACAGGTAACTCTCGGCCGGGAAGGAAGAAGCGCGATCTCCGCTTTCGATCTTGCTGCGGCGAGGAGAGAGGCGTGGGTTCGCTGGAATGAAGCGCGCGACCGAGACCTCTACGGCGAATAATGGCTTATCGAAAAGCTCTCATCATTGCTGTTGCGTTCTTCTTGATTTTCGCCTCTGTTCACGTCGCCTCATTCGGCCCACTTGAAAATACCCACCTTAGAATCCGTGATTTTTTCTTTCGATTGCGCGGTCCTGTGGACCCCAATCCCCACATCACCATCATTGCCATCGATGATCAAAGTATTAGCCATTACGGCCGCTGGCCCTGGCCTCGAGCACGGATTGCCGCCCTCGTTCACAGGCTAAAAGAGGCTGGAGCGCGCACCATCGGCATAGATATTTCCTTTCTGCCCAGCAAGACCCAAGCCCAACCAATTCCTCCCGAGGCGGAATTTGCTCCTCTCTTACGCTGGCTCGATCTGGATCCCAGCACTGAACTTTCCTACTCAAACGACCTACTCTTTGCCATGGCCATGAAGAAGGCGGGCAATGCGGTCCTCCCCTTTTATTTCGAGTTCAAGGGCGACACCGCTGGAGCACCCCCTGAGAAGCCGGCGATCTTGGCTCATTCTGCCTATCTTCTCTTTGATGATGTTAACAGACTCCCTTCCCTGCCTTTGCTTCGCGGCAGCAGTGTATTCCCGCCAACCCAAGTTCTGGGTGAGGCTGCAGCCGCTCTAGGATGCGTCAACGCCTATTTAGACAGGGACGGTGTCTTACGAAGCGACCCAGCTATTGTGGCTTTCGAGAAGCAATATTTCCCCTCTCTGGGGATTCAGCTGAGTCGGCTCTATCTAGGTCTCAGTTGGGCTGAGATCAAAGTAAACAGCGGCGAGAGCATCTTGATCGGCGAACGCTTAGTTCCCACTGACGATCATGGTCTTGTTGGCCTCAACTACTACGGCGGCCGGGAGAGTTTTCCGTACATCTCTTACAAAAAGGTCATGGAGGCCCACTTAGAACCCAATATGCTCAAAGACAAAGTCGTGCTCGTGGGAGTAGCTGCCGCCGGACTCCATGATTTGTGGCTTACTCCCTTCGGGCCTGGATATCCTGGGGTGGAAAAACACGCCACCATCGTCGCCAATATCCTGGACGAGCGTTTCATCCTCCGGTCAGAACTCAGCGGTGTCGCCGAGATCCTGTTCATGCTCCTGAGTGCTCTAACACTCGGAATAATAGCCGGGGGTCGCCGATCATTGATGCTCTGGATTTTTTGTGGCCTTCTCTTTGGATTGGCTATTGCAGGGTCTTACTGGGGTTTCACCGCTCACAATCTCTGGCTCAAGCCGCTTTTTCCTGCTCTTCTCATACTTTTGCTGGCACCGGCGCTTCAGGTTTTCAGTTTGCGCGCAGCCGCGGTTACGGTCGACAGAGTCGAGGAAACCAGCCTCGCGGCTGTTGAGACTGTTGCTGCGGAGACTTCCGATCTTTTGGTTGGAGAGGAAGTTACGACTGTGGGTCGCTATCAGATTGAAGGTGAACTGGGACAAGGCGCCATGGGTGTTGTCTACAAGGCTGTGGATCCTACCATCGGCAGGCCGGTGGCTATCAAAACAATTCGTTTGGACCAGACTCTCGGCTCGAAGCAACTCTCAAACCTGAAAGAGCGGTCGCTGAGGGAGGCCCAGGTAGCTGGGCAACTCTCACACCCCAATATTGTCACCATCTATGACGTGGTGGAAAAAGGTGGCAATCTTTTCATCGCCATGGAACTTATCGATGGTCAAGAGCTCAGCCGGTTTTGTACTAAAGACACTCTTCTCAAACCTCGACAAGCCACCACGATCATTGCCTACATCTGCAATGCTCTTGATTATGCTCATAAACAGTCTGTTGTTCACCGGGACATAAAGCCCGGCAATGTCATGCTGCTCGAAGACGGTAGGCCCAAAATCATGGATTTCGGTATTACCAAGATGATCTCCTCGGACGCTACCCAGACCGCAGCCATAATGGGTACACCCAGTTACATGTCTCCGGAGCAAATTGATCTTGAGAAGGTGGACGGGCGCTCGGATTTATTTTCGGTAGGGGCCATGTTCTACGAAATACTCTGCGGACAACGGCCCTTCACCGGCCCTAGTATAACTGCCATCCTTAGAAAGATTAGCACCGAGGATCCCACCCCATTAGAACAAGTCAACCCCAGAATCCATCCAACGCTGGCCGCAGTGGTCATGAGACTCCTGGCCAAAGAGCCAGATGACCGCTACCAGAGTGGTGCCGAGGTGGTGGCAGACCTCAAGCGTCTCCTTGCAGATCCTGCGATCTGGGAATAAGAGTCAGGGGCTAGGGATCAGGTGGCAGGTGTCAGGGATCAGGTGGCAGGTGTCAGGTGTCAGGTGTCAGTCAACTACCCTTACCTCAATGTTGTTGTGTCATTTGGTAAATCTCAGAACTCACTGCTTTCCAGAATGTTAACTATATCTAGTGGGCGGATCACAATAGACAGAATGTGGAGTATGTAATTCACATTTCAGGTGGTCCAGTTTGGACTTCGGTTGAGCACACTTACACTGAGCAATGGAATTATGCAGGTATGATTAGCATATCTTAAACTTTGACGCATGGTCAGGATTAAACATCTATAGCAGGTATCTTTAGCGGGAAGGTAGACACATCTAGCGTCATATCTTGTATCATTCAAAAGGGGGGCAGGTCTACTCTTGCTCCAAACAATCTTGTTCGAGAGTCAAACTGAGTCCTGGCCCTTTACGGACCTGGCACCCGCCTGATCAGCTCCTGAAGGTTTGCCGCAGTCTGAACTCCGGAAGCCAGTATCCGACTGTTGGCAGCAAAGGCAGGCACCGCCCGCACCCCGATCTTTTGGGCTTCATCTTCATCCGCCAGGACCTGGCCGGTAAACTCGCCGTTATCCAGAGATGCGCGCAAAGCCTGGGAATCGAGGCCGATGTCTGCTGCCAGCCGGCCAAGGACATCAGGCTGACCAATATCATCGCCGTGTTCGAAAAAGGCCCGGAAAATGGCAATATTATACTCTCCAAATCGGCCTTGGCTGCTGGCCCATTTGGCCGCCTCGTGGGCAAGGCGGGAACGGGGCTGCACCGGCGGTAGCCGCAGTGGCATGCCCATTCTTGCGGCTAAGGGATAGACATGTTCACGCCACACCCGGCTCAGATACTCTCCCCGCGGGTCAAGGGGCGGCACCGGCTCAGGCCGCAGCTCAAAGGCGCGCCAGACAATTCCGGGCGCTGGTTCCAGCTGAGTGAATTCCGCCAAGGCTGGCTCCGCCAGCCAACAGAACGGTCAGAGGTAATCAGAAAAGATCTCAAGAGTTATCGACTGTTCCATTTCCTATTTCGACTTATCGTAAATGATGACATTTTGGCTTTTGAATCTCTTGCATGAAGGTTAAAAGGTCCAGCCCTCCATTTCCACCGGTTCCTGGTCGTGCCTCCGCATCAACTCTAGGAGCGCTTTCGGGTCCGGTTTCCTCCCTCCTTTGGTCAACTCAGCCAGGCCCTCAAAGTATTGCTCACGTGAATCTGCCGGGGAGAACATGATGAGCAATGTGGAGCGCTCTTTACCTGGATTGGAAAAGGCGTGAACCGTTCCTCTGGGAACCAGTGCAAGCGTACCGGTTCGTCCAGTTATTTTCTCATTATTAACGAGAAGTTCGACCTCTCCTTTGGCGACATAGAAAATCTCCTCCATCTCCTGGTGGATATGCGGTTTAGGTCCAGCAGTTCCTGGCTCCATCTCATACTCAAATAGACCGAAATGACCTTGTGTGTCTTTGCCGACAACCTTGAAAGTACAGCGGGCACCACTGCCAATGGCCACAGATTTGCCCTCTCCAGGTAAGAGGACTTTCGGCGGGTTAGAGGTAGAATCAGTTGAAATGTTGGAGCTTGGAAGTGACATTTTCTTCTCCTAAGGTTTCGGTAATTACTAGCGTCACTGAGATGACTACAAGAACTCAGCTAAAGTCCTTATTTATACTACATTAGTAGTGATTAAGAAATTAATGCTATTTTGATAGATGTCAACCTTAATAAACGCTAGGCTGGAAGTTAATCAGGCAAAAGATGTTGGGGTTAATGGCAACGCGAGTAAACTGCATATCTCTTGCCAAGATAGCAAATTTGGGAATGGTCGCAGTATGTTAAGGAGATCTTAACTATTTACGGGTGCTCTAGACTCAGGATATATAGCAGAGATATTAAGTCAGGGACCGGATCGGGGTCATACATGATTTGGTATCCCGTTAAGCTGCTCTCCCGTGGGAGACGATGACAAAACGTGGCCCTAAATTTACGAACACAAACCCTTTTACTTGATTGCTAAGCGCACTGATTCATGGCATTTTGAGGACGAAGTTCTCCGCGTCGTCCGTACTGCCCCTGCCCTCCACCGCAGCCACAGCTATCTGGCCCAATAGGTAATCCGTCCTCGAATCAGATCATAGGGTGACACTTCAACCGTCACCTTGTCGCCGAGAACAATTTTGATGAAATACTTGCGCATCTTCCCGGAGATATAAGCCAGGATCCGGTGGCCATTGTCCAACTCCACCCGAAACATGGCATTGGGCAGAGTCTCCACCACCGTTTCCTCAACCTCTATGGCTTCTTCCTTTGACATTGACTCCGCCAATTAAAAAGGGCGTCCAGCTTTCTGCCGAATCCTGAAAGTGAGCATCTTTTTTCAAATTGACTCAAATTAGGTAAGATGCTATCAAATTAGGCCAACTAAGGCTTAAATGATCTAATTTGTTAATGAGCGGGGTGAACCATGAAAAAGATGCTTAGCATCAAGGAGGTGGCTGAGCTTGTCAGGCTCAATGAGGCGACGGTCTACAAGCTTGCCAAGGAAGGTAAAATCCCGGCTGTGCGTTTTGAAAAGCAGTGGCGGGTAAGGGAGGAAGCCCTGGAGGTGTGGCTGCAGAATCAGGAAAACTCGCAGGCGGCTCTTCAATTCCCTAGAACTCGTCAAGTTAGCCCCTCGCCCTCTTCTATTGCAGAAGAAGGCGATACCTTGGAGAAGACGGTAGTAAGGAAGAGCAAGAGGAAAAAGCTTATTGACCCCGATTCGAAGGTGGAATTTGAGATGCTCACTGCCGACATCAATAGAAAACAGATGGAATCCAGACAGCTTAATATTCGTGTGGGTGGCGAACTTGAATTTCCACCCTTCCCTAATGGTGAGATCTGGGGCATGCTGCTTGAGGGGCTGATCTCCCTAGAGCTAGGGTGAGAAAGTCTACGTCGATCCTGAGATCGTCAAAAAGTATAACTTGGATAGGCAAAAAGTCAGCGGTTTTACACATAGGAAACTCTATACAGAGTGAGATTGAACGACTTACAATCACATTGAGTTCACAGCCTTTCAACTGAAAGTTGGTGAGACAAGCAATCATTGCGTTTGGTTTTTACTTATTGTAAGCGGGAATAGCGAAAATAAAGACTGAAAGGTGTTTTATGTTGAAAGAAAACGTACTCGATTGTTCTTGGGAACAATTTGAGAAGTTAATAAAGGAAGCGATTGGCTCTGATTTTATTTGGAAGATTCGCCCCAGGGATACCGAGGCCAACCGCCAGGCCGTAATGGAGTCCATTGAGAGAATGTTGGGGGAGCACAATGGTGATTTTCCGGACGAGGGGAATATGTTCATCGAGCCAGAGAAGACAAAACCAGCTTCCCCGCAAGGCGGGACATCGTAGAGAGAAAGCTGATCCATTGTGCTAAAAGGGCGGTGAAATAGATGGAAATCAGGGCTCTGGCCGAATATATTGTGAAAGCATTGGTGGATTATCCTGAACAGGTAGTTGTCACGGAAACGAAGGGCATATCAACCACTGTATTGGAACTAGGAGTCCATGAAGCAGATATCGGCAAGGTGATCGGAAAGAAGGGTGTGACCATCACTGCCTTGCGGACAATTCTGTCGGCAGCTGCAGGTAAAGCAAAAAGTAGCATTATCCTTGAACTAACCGAATAAGGGCGGTTAGACGTTCCATTCAACTAGCTCTACAGTCAGGATTTAGGCGATGCAGGAGAGCCCAATTGGCGACAAGGGTGGCAAGGGGCAAGACGTAGATGCTTGCTCGGATAGCGCAGACTTACCTGCCGACTCCAAAACCGCAGCTCAAAGCAAGGGCAACCGAGTCTCCCACAGCAAAAAGAGTAAGAAGCGCATTTGCTGGAGGTGCGGCAAGCCAATTGAGGGGCCGAATTATTTCTTGTGCAAGAAATGTCATACGTTTATGTCCCGGGAATTTGGTGAGGCTGAGGGGGCATAATTCAACCCATCGGATTTCAGTTTGCTGGCCATCATCATTGAAGCTGGCTGCGAATGGAGATGGGAAGAGCGCCTTCATAAAGACACCCGCTTAAACCTCAGCCTTGCCCATGAGAATAAACAATACATGACCCTGGCCAACAAAATTACCCTGTTACGGATTATCCTTGTCCCGGTTTTCATTGTATTCACCATTCCAGATGCCACTTGGACCAGATTCGTCGCTGCTTCAATTTTCGTGCTGGCCTGTGCCACAGACCCTTTAGACGGCTACTTTGCTCGAAGCCGCAGCGAGGTCACTATGCTAGGGACTTTCCTTGATCCTTTGGCCGATAAGCTGCTCACCATGAGCGCCTTTATCGTCATGGTGAAGTATCAGATCGTGGCCGCGTGGATTGCGATCCTTATCGTCGGCAGGGAGGTTTCTATCACCGGGTTTAGGGCCATAGTCTCTCAGCAGGCAAGTGTCGTTATTGTGGCTAGCCGATGGGGGAAAATAAAAACCTTGGTGCAGATGATAGGTGGCAGTATTTTGCTCTTTATGATTCCTACTGGCGATTACAGTCGCGAAGTAAGCCTTAGACTGCCCCTGGTTGCCAATTTCATCATGGCGGTCATCTTAGCCACCACAGTTTGGTCGGGATGGGTATACGTCAGGGAATATAAGGACCATTTAAGAAGCTCCTAACCCTCTCCGAATGGTCGGAGCTGGACCTTACATAAAACAGAGTTACTTCACGGTTAAAGGATGAGACCCGACGTTAATCATAATGCCATTTTGTGAGAACGAACTGAGTGATAGAATGACAGAGCTTTTTGAGAGTTCGTACTCATAGATGGAGAAAGAGCGAAGAATGATAATGCAGCGAAAGAGATGCCCCAACTTTAATCACGGGCGAACAAATCCTCCGGTACGCTTTTGCCCACTCTGTGGCGAGGTGGTAAATGAAGCCATCCTCATTAGAGAGTGTAGTGACGAGGAACATGCTATAAGTCGACGCAAAAGAAATACATACTGTCTGCATTGTGGTGAACGGCTTATCCAATAAAGATGACAATTACGAAGTAAATCTCCCGGTAGTGGAAATTGTGAGGTTAAATGCGGGTCGGTTTCGCTCGGAAGGATCTTTTCCTTTGTCAGAGGTGGCGATCCGAGGCTTGGGACCATGACAGATATCTTATTGTTTATTGGAGGAGATCAGCACTGTGGCAGAAGGAACCGTAAAGTGGTTTAGTGTAGAGAGGGGATATGGCATTATTGAGCAGGACGACGGTCCCGACGTATTTGTTCATCACCTCTCGATCAATACGCCTCGATTCAAAAATCTGTGTGAAGGCGACCGGGTGAGTTTTGACGTGGAACAGGAACGAGAAGGTCCTGCGGCCAAGAATGTGACAAAGCTATAATGCACAGCGAGATCATCTTCGAACGTTAATACATAGTCCTCATCCTTGAAGGTTTCGTAAAGGCGCACATATTCGGCAACCTGAATGAAATACTCCCATGCAGGTCGAGGTTGCTTCTTTTGGCTATCCTTCTCGAACCGACTATAAGGGCCCTTTGAATCCGGTACTCCTTTAGGTCAAAATCCAGCACTACCGGTCTTGGATTTCCCAGCATCCAGTAGCAGACCTTGTTTGTAGCCGAACTCGAGAGTTGTACGAAGTCCAACAGGGAGGCGAGCATAAACCTCAGAGTAGTAAGATTCGGGCGGCAACTCGACGTTCCATTCTCTGCAGGTTCGTCGGATCCACACCCTAAAGGTCTGAGCGAAAATCTGGGTATCATCAGGCACATTCATCTCGCAAAATCCTTTTTCTATATCACTGTCAGATACGCCACCGTTCTTTGATTGTTGAAACGGAATCACATCAGAAACCACTGTTCATAGCCGCCCCCGTAAGTTCTCGGCCATGGCCTTGAAAGCAGCGGCTCATGGCTCCGGTAAAGACGTTGGCACCTAACTATTTAGTATGAATGAATTTTCTGCCTATTCCAATAATGGAAATGTTTCCCAAAAGGGTAGCGTAGAAGGGAAAATGATTTATCTACCACTGGAAGAAACCTCCCCTTGAAGACAGGCAGAAGCCTTGCATATCGCCTCCTTCAGCAACCCATTGAGTTCATCATTGTCATAGGAAAGCGTTTGTGCCACCTGCCGCATTCTCTCGGAAAGCCTTCGGTAACCCCAGACACAACGCCGCAAGGCTTCTTCGCGGCTGTGGCGCTCGTAATAAAGAGGCAGATTAACCTCAAAGAAAGAAATGCTATCGGCATCTCTTATAAGGTCGGCGCGGGGGTCGCCCCCGGTCTCGTGCCGGCAAACCAGCCGGCACACCTCGCTGGTAATGGCCTGCTCTACTCCACACTCTTCCATAATCTGCTTTAAAATTTCCGCGCTGTTTCGGGCGTGGGCGGCCTTGAACATGTCATAGTCAGGGAAATCGGCCCGCTTTACCTTGCCTGCTACAAGGGCCCGCTCGATATCATGTCCGAGTGTGGCAATCTGCAAGGGTTCATCGGCGTCCGGTTTGAGCCGCAGTAGCCAGTCAAGTGTGTTTTCTGCGTGGCGGGGGTCTTCCGGAACGGAGGAGCCGGCCACAATCGCCCTGATCCTTCGCTTCGTGCACTCGATGCTACTTCTTGCCACGACACACAATCACTCTGCGAACAGTTTCTGTGTTCATCAGGACGGCAATGACCGCCAGGGCTCCAAAAGGCTGGTTTAAGAGGGCACCCAAAAAGATGAGGAAAACCCGGATATCGCGGCCGATACGCAGCCTCCTGCCGCCAGCAATGCGAGCGCGCATGAGACTGTCGTATTTGTCGGCGGTGTAGCTCAGCATGAAGGAGCCGATAATCGCCAAAAAACCTATAAGGAGAACAATCCCATCAGCTCTTGCACCATAGGCGTGCCATGTTAGTCCGAACAACAGGAAGGCATCGGCATAGCGGTCCAGCACCGCGTCGAACCAGCCGCCGAAATCGCTCTCACGGAACTTCAGCCGTGCCACCTCACCGTCGCAACCGTCAATTATGGAGGCAACCTGGGCAAGTACGCCGCCAGCCAGCAGGGCGGGATAGCCGCCTACCGCGAACAGCCCTGCAGCAAGAAGGGAAAACAGAAACGACACCAGCGATATCTGGTTGGGGGATATCGCCAGTCGTGTCAGCTGTCGGGAGATTCTCACCGACAGTGGACGGTTGAGGTACCTGGAAACCGGGCCGTCGTTGGGCTTGTCCCGCACTTGCTCCAGCAGGACGCGCTCTGCCTTTTCCAGGGCCTTGGGATCGTCAACGTCCAGCCAGAACCTGCCTTGGATGTCCAAGGCTTTCACCTTGCCTGCAGTGGCCAGGCAGCGCACCCCACCTGATAGGCTGGTATCTCCATGTATCGCCGCGCTTCGTTCCAAGGCCTCAAACAGCACGGGGGTACAGAGAAAGATACCAGCATCCAAGCCATTGAACGATGCCAACCCCTTGCCAATGTCACGCACCTTGCCGTTTTCCGACTGCACCCGCGTGACATCGTCCATGTCGATTAGCGAGTTCCTGGTGTAGGAGTCCACGGCGAGGGTGATCTCCCCCTCGCCGATTGGCCTCCTGGTCAGATCGCGCAGGATGGCGGGATCGAAGAGATGATCACCCATCAACAGGAGGAAGGGGCCGTCCAGGTACTCCCTGGCCTTGAGCACTGATAGCCCGTTGCCCAGTTCCCAGTCGTCGTTGATGATATGTGTGATCTTTACACGGCAGCGGCGGGCCAAACCGTCCAGAAAATCACGCACCCGGTCCCCTTGGTAGCCGCTGACCACATAAAAATCATCGTTTTCTCCCTGGATGGCGCAGCGGATCACCCGTTCAATGAGGGGTACCCCCAGGATGGGGACGAGGGGTTTGCAATTACCTTTCCGACACAGCCTGCTGCCTTTGCCGGCGGCGATAATCAGGCATTTCATCTGGTTTCTTCCCCCAGGCCCCGTTGATAAAGGTCTCGGTCAGCCGATAGGCTTCATCATCTGTGTACTGCCGGGGCGGATGCTTCATGAAATAGGCTGACGGCCCGTACAGGACGCCGCCTTCGCCCCGGTCCAGTGCCAGCTTGCAACAGCGGATGGCATCAATGCCGACACCGGCGGAATTGGGGGAATCTTCCACTGAAAGACGCAACTCCAGGTTCATGGGTACATCACCGAACAGCTTACCTTCCATGCGGATGAAGCAAACCTTGTTATCTTTTTGCCAGGCTACGTAGTCGCTGGGCCCGATGTGGATATTTTCGGCATCCATCCGCTGGGCTGCAACCGCTTGGACCGCTTCTGTTTTGGACTCCTTTTTGGACAGCAACCGGCTGCGGTTGAGCATGTTGAGGAAGTCGGTGTTGCCTCCGGTATTGAGTTGATAGGTGCGCTCCAGCTTGACCCCCCGTTTATTGAACAGATCGGTCAGTACTCGGTGGGTGATGGTGGCGCCGAGCTGGGACTTGATGTCGTCACCGATGATGGGAAGATTTCTCTCCTCGAAACGCTTGGCCCTGACAGGATCGCTGGCAATAAAGACAGGTATGTTGTTTATAAAGGCCACCCCTGCTTCCAGGGCGCACTCAGCATAAAAGCGGGTAGCCTGCTCCGAGCCCACCGGGAGGTAGTTTAACAGGACTTCCGTGCCCGACTCCATGAGAACCTGGATCACTTCGTGCTGGTCAGGTTCCGGGTTCGTCGGCTAAGGCGAAGGTGTATTTGTCGTCATAGTTGTGCATATGGTCGGAGAATCCGTCCAGGATCCGCCCCATCTGCACGGCCACACCGGTCTTTGGTATGTCGTTGCAGAACACCGTTGTACAGTTTGGTTTCTCGAAGATCGCCTCGGCCACATCCTTACCAACCTTGCGACGGTCGATCTCAAAGGCCGCTACCACCTCGATGTCGTAGGGCTTGTATCCGCCGATGTCCCAATGCATCAGGCCGATGGCCTCTTCGCTACCCTTATCCCTGTAATAATAGATTCCCTGAATCAATGAACTGGCGCAATTTCCAACCCCAATGATACCAATTTTGATGTTGCTCATCCCTTGTTCTCCTCCCTTTCTGCACCTCATGAGATATGCGTGGACTACACCACCTCAGCAGACGCATACCAAACCGACACCGCTCAGCACAAAACAGGGCCATGCAGACAAAGATCCCACCGTTGCCAGAGGCAGTGGTCTAAACTAATTGGAGCTTTCCCGAAGTGTACACCCGAGCGGGGCTCTCCAGAGAAAAACCAGAGTCAATCAGCTTGACAAGCGATAAGAGGTAGTGTTGCAATCCAGCAAGGGTCATGGCCGTGAGTTGGCAGGCACTTCCACCCCTCCAGATAAAGCATACTTGAGCATACTCTATTGCAAGCATGTCAGTCAAGCTGATGCTGGACGCTAGACTATTTGCGCTGTGGCGTTTCCCACGCCGGTTTTGGGCTGGGGGCTGGTCTGTTGTAGGCGAGTGTTAACTGGCGAGTAGACCCTCGAGCGGTCTTTATAACCACGGGCCATTTGACTTTGGCTCTGGTGTGTTTGCGTCTTTCTTGAGTTTGGTTCTTCAAGTTATTCTTGGTCGTCAGCAACGCATGCCTCGTAATGTGAAAGAAAACAGCGAAGGATGTCGGTTTCAGTCACCATGCCAACAAGACGGTTTTTCTGAACCACCGGCAGGCAGCCAATCTTTTTCTCCAGCATAATCCTTCCGGCTTCCTGGATGTCTGCGTCCGGCTTGATGGTAATCACCTCTTTGACCATGGCTTCGCTGATGGCGACGGATTTGAGATGATCGCGCGTTTCAGCGTAGCCATAGCCCATCACCGATGCCAACGAGGCCTTAAACAGGTCGCGCTGGCTGATAATCCCCACCAGATGGTCTCCCTTGACGATGGGCAGATGCCGGATGCGCGCCAGATTCATGATGTCACTGGCCAGAGACAACTCTTCGTCAACGTGCAGGGTTATTAATTCCGTGGCCATGATGTCTCGAGTCTTCATCTACCAGCCTTGCAGGCTCCAAGATTCGATGCTGAATAAGGCTTCGCCGGACGTCTGGAGCAGGCCGCACCGGGGAAGCAACCACCCCCAGGCCGCTCAGGCCGAGCCTCTCAAATCATAAGTACTGCAATCGAACGTTCGCTGTCAATCCCTCCTGCCTCTGTCCCATCTACTCCCTGAGGTGAAAAGCATGGAGGACCAAAAAGAAAGCCCCCACTGACCGGGGCACCGATAACCAGTGGGGGCAGGGATTGAGCTAGGTAGGGTTGCTCAGTAGAACCCTTAACACCATCGAGAAGTGTAGAAAAGTGCTAATCCTATCCGGTTCACACTTTAGCATTGAGCATTGGAGTGTTGTCTTACAACAGTGCCTCAGTTCACTTCTGGCTGTTTTTCAAATCCATTCTTACTGAGGGCATTCTCTACTGTCGCAACCAGCTTATCGAGGTCAAACGGTTTCATCAGACAGTCATAAGCACCTTTTGGCGGGGCTTCTTTAGCCAGCTCGATAGGGGCATATCCGGTTATAAGAATTACCGAGGTCTTCAGACCATGGGTATTTATGTAATCTAGGACCCGGTAGCCACTCATCTTCGGCATAATTACATCCAGTAAAATAAGGTCAAATTCATCTGCGGCAAGCGATTCTATAGCTTCTTTTCCACTATTAGCTGTAGTTATTTCAGAGTATCGGTTGCTCAAAAACACCTTCAAACTACTACATAGCAAAGGGTCATCGTCAACTATCAGAATCTTGGGCATAGACGACATACTGACCTCAAAGACCTAAGAATTCGTTGCCCCTCATAACCAGTCCTGCGAAGACCAGTGAGGACAAAAGGGATAGTGAGGGGATGTACCTTACCACAAGCCAGGTTGAACGTGGAAGAGAAAAGTGGAGAGTGACGAAGCCAAAGCAGATGTATGAGTTGGTTCAAAGGTGTCGTTTAAAACTGGCGCTTCTAACTACTACGCCAGGTGGGCCGCGTGGAGGAATGAAGAGTAGAGGTTAAACCCTATTTGGTCACGGTATTTTCATCCGCTCAAAATCATTGCATCGGCTACAGATTAACTCGACCTCTTTTGATAATATACTTGTGTAGGTATCCAATAATCTGAGAGCTAGTTTGCCAACCAAAGTCTTTAAATGTTCGCATAATGGATAATGCTTGCAATATTCTGGTTTCCTGCGCTTTTCTATGAAAGTCTCGCTCATAATGCCAGAGCCTTAGGTTCAGATTGGCTTCAGGCGATTTTAATAATGCAAACCCGATGCCAATAAAAAAGCGGAGCCAGTGACCCCGCAGTGTGCTTTGAAAAATGGGAAGGTCATTTCTTGGCCCTGAAACTGAAGCTCGTAATAGCTTTATCCGTGTCAACATAGAGCTTCTGTGCGCCATGAGGAAGAATTGGTTTGGCAGTAAAACTAAAACTCTCTGACTTGATGAAATTACCCTTGTAAAACAGTGATAATGTTAATTCTCCTTTGAAATCGGCGGTTCCGATATTATAGACGCTGAAAAAACTCCGGTACTTGTCTGAGACAAGCTTTGAACCTGTATGACGAACTATCAAATCAGTAGAGACTTTGCCCTTTACAAAACACATAGCAGTAGATGCTGCCCAGCCCACTTTTCCTTCGATATTCACTTTAATCCAGTAGTTTTTCTTTGCGATTACATCGACAATTGAACGCTTTGGAATAGTACTGATCCTTTCAGCGTTTGGACTAGGCGAAGACCTTAATGGAACAGGCCCATAGCAAGCCTCATAGGAATCGGCGGAAACAACTATTGGAGGAAAGAGGAAGAGTAGAGTTGCAAAAATACAAAGTCCTATGCATATCGAACTGTTCATTTTACTACACATCTCTTTCTCTTTCTTGGAATAGATGTGTATGCTCTTGCTGGATTCAGGGTGCCAGATATTGTCAAACGCGTCAAGCAACTCACCGCGTTGGGTTAGTTGCAATATGCTAGATGACTCATAACCGCTGTCTCTACCCGGAGAAAATGCATTTAATATCCCGACTGGCAGGATCGGATTTACAAATAGACCACAAGATTCTGGGTTTGGTCTCTTTGATCAGCAATTAGAGATCTCTTGCCACATGTAAACTTTTACGAGTATATAGGTATGCTTCGCAGATGGTAAGATTTTCGGACCGCCAATATGTTGCCATCAATAGCCGTTATCCAACATCCTGAGTCGACGTTTAGACATACATGATCATTAGTAAACCAGCACTCTCTTCCTTCCAACATCGTGCAATTCATGCTTGCATTATCCACTCAATTTGTACTAATCAGACAGTAGTGTCCCAACGTTTTACTAACGTTGGTCTTTAAGCGTTTGAAATAATAGCTGGTTTCCTGATTTATGCTTGTTATCGACTTGAGCACTGAGAAGGTAGTCCGGTATGCTCCTGCAACATTGCAGGAGGGACCGGAACATGTATGCAGGCAGACTCGTTTATTCACAGCTCATCGATCATCTACCCATGCACACTTTTCGGCGATGCGTCCAGCGCTATCGCGGAAACCACAAAGTAAAGAGCTTCACCTGTCTCGACCAGTATCTATGTATGGCCTTTGCACAACTCACTTACCGGGAAAGTCTACGGGATATCGAAGCCTGTCTTCGCTCCCAGTACAACAAACTATACCACATGGGTATTCGCGGCAAGATATCTCGAAACACATTGGCCAATGCCAACAAAGTACGAGACTGGCGGATCTATGCCGAGTTTGCCCAGTCGCTTATCAGTATTGCCCGTCAATTGTATATCGACGACGATTTTGGCGTGGAACTCGATCAAACTGTCTATGCTCTGGATTCCACCACAATCGATCTCTGTTTGTCAGTGTTCCCATGGGCCAGGTTTCGTCAAACCAAGGCTGCCATCAAACTCCACACCCTTCTGGACTTACGCGGCAATATCCCTACATTCATCCATATCAGCGATGGCAAATTGCACGACGTCAACGTTCCGGACGAACTGATACCAGAACCCGCAAGCTTCTATGTCATGGATCGAGGCTATCTGGATTTCGCCAGATTGTATACAATAGATCTATGCGCAGCCTTCTTTGTAATCAGAGCCAAATCAAACTTTCAGTTTCGCAGGATTTACTCCCATCCGATCGACAAAGATACAGGTCTAAAGTGCGACCAAACAGTAGCGCTCACAGGGCCCCATACATCAAAGGACTACCCGGAGAAACTTCGACGTATCAAATATCACGATGCACAAACCAACAAAACATTAGTTTTTCTGACCAACAGTTTTACCTTGCCGGCGCTTACCATTGCACAGTTATACAGATGCCGTTGGCAGGTAGAGTTGTTTTTCAAGTGGATCAAACAAAATCTCCGTATCAAATCCTTCTATGGAACCACGGACAATGCAGTTAAGACTCAAGTATGGATTGCGGTGTCGGTCTATGTACTCGTTGCCATCATCAAAAAACGGCTCAGGCTCGACATGAGTCTCTACACAATTTTGCAGATTTTAAGTGTCAATGTCTTCGAAAGAACTTCGTTATTACAGATACTTACAGATGAACATTACAAAACCGAAACTGCTGAATACCATAAACAGTTGACATTATTCAACTAAACGTTGGGACACTAGTGCTAATCAGAGTCTTCTTTAAATTGACAATCTCAGTCAGCCCCCTGAATTTGAGCGCATAGCCGTGAATATGCTTATAAGGGCTGAGCTAAAAATCTAATACTAATCATAGGAGGCATATGATGAGACCAGGATTGGACCCAAAGAGCAATATGGCTGTGGCGGTAAGAGCCCTTCGACGCTGTACAACAGCGAGCATGGTTGCGACGATTATCTTGGTTCTCCTGTGGGGACCTGTTGTCGCAGCTGATCAGGCTACTGTAGAAAATAAGGCTGCGCAGCCGACATCTGAGGTTCCGGTGGACGAGTTTGGGCGAGGCTCCCCCCGGGGCACCGTGAACGGCTACCTAGAGGCCTGTCGCGAGGGTGACTACAAGAAGGCCTCGAACTACCTTGACCTGCGTCGGATTCCTGGAGACGGCCCGACTCTCGCCCGTAAGCTCCGAACTGTACTATCGCGCACTCTGTGGGTGGACGTTGAGACCCTAAGCCAGGATCACAAGGGGACTGCAAATGACGGTTTACCTTCGTACCGTGACCGGCTTGGCACTATCGACGTGAAGGAGGGCAAAGTCGACATTCTGCTCCAGCGCGTCCCCCGCGAGGATGGCGTTTCCATCTGGAAGATTGCCGGGGTGACCGTTGCGCAAGTGCCAGACCTGTACGCGGGGTTTGGTTATGGAGTGCTTGAGCGGCTTTTGCCAAAGATTTTTTTTGACGTCCAGTTTCTCGACATCGCCCTGTGGCAATGGATTGGCCTTCTCGTGCTTGTGCTGCTGGCCGCAGTCGCATCCTGGCTTTTGGCAGTTGTCGTTGTGCGGACTCTTGGGGCGCTGGTGACGCGCACGAAGACGTCAATTGACGACCGACTGCTCGCGGCGGCCGTAGGTCCGATTCGACTTGCGATAGCCGTCCTGATTTTCCGAGCCGGACTCGTGCCGCTAGGCCTGGGTGTTGAGGCCATGGCCCTTTTCTCGGCAATCCTAAGTGCTTTCCTCATCGTGGCCGTGACCTGGCTTCTGATTCGTGGGACCGATGTGCTTTCATCTATAGTCGAGGAGCGCCTAGTCGAGCGAGGCCAGATGAGCGCCACGGTACTTGTGCCACCGGGCCGTAAAGCCGTAAAGGTGATCATCCTGCTTTTTGCTCTCGTTGCGATCCTTAGTAACTTCGGATTCAATGTAGCCGTTCTGCTAGCAAGTCTCGGCGTTGGTGGTATCGCCGTGGCCTTGGCCGCTCAGAAAACCATTGAAAACCTCTTTGGTGGCGTCATACTCTACGCCGATAGGCCGGTGCGCGTGGGAGACTTCTGTCGCTTCGGCGACAAGATGGGGACGGTAGAGGAGATCGGCATTCGCTCGACCCGGGTGCGAACGCTAGACCACACTGTAATCACAATCCCGAATGCCACGTTCTCTAATATGGAAATCGACAACATTACCGCCCGTGAGCGAATCCGACTCCTTACCATAATTACAGTTCGCTACGAGACGTCGCCGGATCAGCTGCGGTACAGCCTAGTTGAGATTCGAAAGTTACTCTATTCCCACGAGCGAATAATACCCGATACACCGCGCGTCCGCTTCATCAACTTCGGGGCCTATTCTCTGGACATCGAGGTATTAGCCTATGTGAACACCACGGACTGGAGCGAGTTCCTGGGAATCAGGGAGGACATCTTCCTTCGGATCATGGACATCATCGAGGCCAGCGGAACTGGATTCGCTTTTCCGTCGCAGACTTTGTATATGGGGAAGGACGATGGCCTCAACGCAGAGATAGTTCAAGAAGTTACCGCGGAGGTGCAGCGCTGGCGGGAGCACAACGAAGTATTCCTGCCGAACTTCCCTCCCAACAAGATAGAAGAGCTTAAGAGCACGCTGCCGTATCCCCCGGAAGGATCGCCGGAGTATAAGGGGACAAGTCGCTAGGCAGGGTCTGCATATTCGCAAAAAAAAGAGAGGAAATAAAGAAACAGACCAGTAGACACTACCCGAAAGATTGGGCCGGAAGCAGATTGTATCCAAGCGCTTGTTATGAACCACACTGGCCGCAATGAAACAACGTGTGAGGTAGCTTGTGGTAGCGCGCAGACTACCGCAAGATGTTGATGTGGAGTTCTCTGTCTCAAGATTTTAGGTATCTTGCCACTACCTAAACTTGGCCAGAATTATAGGTATGAGAAGGAGATGTGACTTTTCTTGGTGATGAGATACGTAAAGGTATTTCGATCATTACCGAAGTTTGTATTACATCCCTTAATTCACACTCGACTGGATTTCACTTTGGCACAATATTTCGTGGGAGTTAAGACGAGAACCTAGGATGAGGATGAGATTCTCCCCCAAGGTGCGGAAAGAGTGACCTAGCCCGATGGCAGGTGCTTGCCACCTTTTTTGATGAGGATATTGTAAGCCTTCAACCGCCATTGGGGGGGCAGGTTGCGAATGTCGCTGAGTAACTGAACAATTCCCTCGCCTTCCACAAATTCATCATCATAAAGCTTACTCAAGGCGTAATCCCGAATCAACCTCAAAGAGGGCTCCTTTAGATTGACAAACTTGATGCCTATTCCCTGAAGCTGCTTTTCCTGAGATGCACTGGGACAACTCCACACTGATTCACCTTGAACCTGAATCGAATTTAGGGTGTCAGGCATGAGGAATTCCAAACCCAGCCTTGCCTGAAGCTCAATGGGCTCGGAAGTGGTGATAAATAAACCCCCGGTGCTCATATTGACGGCTTTTGCCATCACGGTTGGCTTACCGCCATATTCACACCGCACTTGGAAGTCGACTGGAATCCGGAGTCCCGCTCTTTTGCTCCGGGCTGTTTCACTTGGGAACATGTTCTGTATGCCCCGATATTATGAAAGTTTACAAGCAGACACATACTTGCAAAAGTGATACCAACGATTATAGATAACTAAAATGTAATAAAATCAAATTGTTAGAAAATTTGATCCTTTTCAGCCACAGAAGGATTTGGCCAGATCGCCAAAAGACAATTGACCAAATGGCCAACAAGCCCGGATATTTCATGAATTGCTGTCGCGAGACCGCGAAGATGGGCGTGCCACCTGGCTAACCGTCCCGCGGTACCGCGGGATTGGTTCCGAGGCGTGCCTGAACGGTACGTCGTAGGGTCCGACACCCGAGGACGCCAGGAAGGACGGCCATATCCGTGGTCGCAGCAGGTGATTCATGAAATATCCGGGCTAGAGTGCGCGGAGCCTATACACTGTTGGATAATTTGAAGTGGATAATGCGGGCTAGTCAAAGAGGACGCTGAAGACATCTTGCAGTGATTTTACACCTATCATTTCACAGGATTGAACCGTTGGCAGTCGCTCAACATTGCTTTGCGGCAGCAGGCAACGACGGAAACCTAACTTGGACGCCTCCGTAACCCGAATGTCTGTACGGCCAATAGCTCGGACTTCGCCCGTGAGGCCAACCTCACCCAGGAGAACGGTTTGAGGATCCACACGCTTGTCCAGAAAACTGGAGGCAATCGCTGTGGCTATGGCCAGATCAACTCCAGGCTCATGAATCCGGACACCACCAACTGCATTTACAAATATGTCCTGGTGTAGCAAAGAAAGCCCTACCTTTTTCTCCAAGACCGCCACCAACAAGGCCAAGCGATTGTGATCTATGCCCATTGAGGTTCGGCGTGGCGCCGCCAGGCTGGATGGGCTCGCCAATGCTTGCACCTCTACCAGAATCGGCCTGGTACCCTCCATAGCTGCTGTAACAGTAGATCCGGGTGTGTCCATAGGCCTTTCAGCCAGTAAGAGTTCCGAGGGATTGCTGACTTCCTGCAGTCCACTGTCTTTCATCTCGAAGACCCCGATCTCGTTGGTGGAGCCGTACCGATTTTTTGTGGCTCGCAGGATACGAAAGGCATGGCCGCGATCTCCCTCAAAATAGAGTACCGTGTCCACCATGTGCTCCAGTACTCGTGGTCCTGCAATTGCGCCGTCTTTGGTCACGTGGCCGACAAGAAAGACCGGCACTCCCTTCCTCTTTCCTTCGTGCATAAGACGGTCGGCACAGTGCCGCACTTGGGCCACGCTGCCCGGAGCTGATTCCAGCTGGGTCGTATATGCAGTTTGGATGGAATCCACTGCCACCGCAGCCGGGTTAAGCTCATCCATGATACGCAAGATATTTTCCAGAGCTGATTCAGCAGCCACGTATAGATGTGATGAGGTCACCCCCAACCGCTGCGACCGCATCTTGATTTGTAGGGTGGACTCTTCGCCGGATACGTACAGAATGGGTTTCCCGAGACTAGTAAGACCATTGAGAGCTTGAAGCAAGAGGGTAGATTTACCTATGCCAGGGTCACCACCAATCAGAACAACTGAGCCGAGTACCACTCCCCCTCCCAGAACACGATCCAGTTCCACTATGTTAGAAGAAAGTCTTCGGCTTTCCTCCAAAATGACGCCATCGATGGGTTGGGGAGTAGCGGGTGGCAGGAGTTCCTTACCACCTGGAGTCGGATCTCGAACCAGGGTTTCCTCCACCAGGGTGTTCCACTGCCCACATCCAGGACAGCGCCCCAACCATTTAGGACTCTGGAAGCCACACTGCTGGCAAATGTGACGACTTTTTTCTGCACGCGCCATAGGGCCACCTAATATTCTCTAGCCCGGATATTTCATGAATTGCTGTCGCGAGACCACGAAGATGGGATGTGCCACCGGGCAACCGCAGGGGGTTGGTTCCGAGGCGTACCTGAGCGGTACGTCGCAGGGGCCGACACCCGAGGACGCCAGGGAGCACGGCCATATCCGTGGTCGCAGCAAGTGATTCATAAAATATCCGGGCTAAGTTCAAAGGCTAATTGAACATGCCCCTCTGAAGTTGTTGGCTCAAGTTTGGCCGGAACACCTTGCCTTGTCAAGCCATTGTATAAGAAAGTCCGTTGTCAAAGCCGCAGAGCGCAGAGTGCATAGCGCAAAGCGGATTAATAAATGGCAACCACACGCCATGCGCTCTGCGCTTGGCGCTATGCGGCGAACGAAGTGAGCTACAACTGACCACGGACCACCGACATCTAGGCCAAGTTGCCGTTGACAAACAATTGTCTCTATGATTAAATTTGAGACTTCAGTCTTTCCGCGCCTTAAGGCCCGGTTTAGGAGTTCGTGCGGTTTATCTCACCTCAGAAATACCCCGTGAGCCAACGGTATGGACTCACCCTTTTTGGGGTGTCGAAAGATGCTGGCTGGCCAATTCCCTTTTGAACCCGGAAGGAGTCTCATGATGGCGGAAAAAAATATCATTGAGGTTAGTGACGATACCTTTGAGCAAGAGGTGCTCCAATCTGACACGCCGGTTCTCGTTGATTTCTGGGCGCCATGGTGCGGACCCTGTCGAGCTATCGCTCCTGTGGTTGCTGAACTGGCAGCAGAGTACGAAGGCAGCCTTAAAGTGAGCAAATGCAATGTGGATGAAAGCCCCAAGACTCCATCCAAGTATGGCATCAGGGCCATTCCCACCCTGATTATTTTTAAAGAAGGTAATGTATCCGAGCAGATAACTGGAGCTGTCTCCAAATCGCAGATCGATGCTGCTATAAAAAAGGTCATATAGCCCGTTGCTGACCGTTTGACCCGGATTGGTCTCCGTCAGCCTAGAGATTGCCTGGAAAAAAATCTTTAAGCTCAGATCGAACGCTACACTGAAAAAGAGGCCGAGTCCCTTTCGACGGGTGTCTGGGGACGAGGCCTTTTCTTTCTGAATATGTCACCTAGGAGCCGTGAGCCAAATCTCCCAACAGGCTGAGATGATAAAGCGGAACCAGAAGCTTCCCCTCACTGCATTTGTGTTGTTTTTTCTCTTGCTTATTGGAGGATTGACTGGGTGTGGGTGCCTTTTTGGGGGAAAAGAGACTGACACTGCAGAAGAGTTGGCTGAAAAGGGAATGGAATACTTCGACGATGAAGACTATTACGACGCCCTGCAAGCTTTCACTACCCTCAAAGAACGCTATCCTTATAGCCGCTATGCGATCCTCGCCGAACTGAAAGTTGCTGATGCCCATTTTCATCGCAAAGAGTACGCAGAAGCCATTGCTGCCTACGCAGACTTTCTTCAGCTTCATCCCAAGAATGATGTAATTCCTTACGTGCTGTACCAGATCGGCGAGTGTTATTATAAACAGTTACTGGGCGAAGATCGTGATCAGACGCCGACCCGCCGGGCCATATCGGCTTTCCAACGGCTCCTAAAAGAACAACCCAACTCAACATATGCGAATAAGGCAAAGGAACGAATTCAGGACTGCCGTAAACTCCTGGCACAACATGAGCTTTATGTAGCTAATTTCTATTTCAAATCGAAGCATTACGAAGCTGCTCTCAGCCGCTTTGAGGGTGTGTTGGCAGGCTACAGGGATGTTCTGCCCCTAGATAAACGAAAAGAAGTTGCGAACCTTGTACTCGCCTGCAAGAAAATACTCTCAGAGCAGATTGGGGAAGGCGTCAATGGCAATTAGAGATAACCCTAACGTTGCAGACCCACACCGGCTAAAATCGCTAGGCTCGCACTATAGTACCCCATCTGCGGCTGTGCTCGCCTCGCCCAGGATCTCACGTACGGTGAAGTACGCTTCGTCCTGACCGAGGCTGTGCGCAATCCCGCCCTCGGCGGGAGCGCACTCTAGCGCGTTTTTCCTCGGAGTAGGTCTGCAACGTTAGGGTTTAGATAGCATTTCGGAACGGTATTTGCAGGCAGTTCATAGCGAACGTAAAACAAAAAAGACTTGACAGTGCAGGGTCTGTGTTTTAGATTTGAAGTACACGTTAGTGATAGCCAGCGATTTGCAAAACTTCCTGCCTGAGGAGTTTTTCCAACAACAATAATTCGAATCCTGGCCAGTAAGCCGCCAGCAATCCCAACGGGGTCTTTGATTTCAAGTATCTTCGTGCCAACCGGAGGCGACATTCCTGACGGGCATCTGTTGCAGCTTTATAGTGCTGGTACTATGGTGGCGGACGTTCAAGAAAGCAATATAACGGAAACAGAAACAATGTTTGAGATTGGCGCAACACCACACTGTGCCCCACTCTACTGAGCCTTTCATCAAAATCCTTGCCGAACAGGTTACTGCTGAGTTCAAGTTACGCTGCGGCGTAGCTTGGGATTGTTCACTGTGATTCAAAAGCGTCAAGAACAAACGAACGGCGAAAAAGACTGACAAATAGTTTTCTAACGACTAGACGAAAGGAGGAATGCCCGGCGCAACAACTGGGCAGAAAAGTATGGATCTCGTACAACTTAAAGAAAAAAATATTAAAGGTTTGATACAGATGGCCAAGGAGTATGGTGTTGAGGGCTTCAGCACCATGCGTAAACAGGAGCTAATCTTTGCGTTGCTTCAAGCACAAGCAGAACAAGATGGCTTGATTTACGGCGAAGGCGTCTTGGAAACTCTGCCGGACGGGTTCGGCTTTCTCAGAGCGCAGAACTACAACTACCTCCCTGGCCCTGACGATATTTATGTATCCCCATCCCAAATCCGGCGATTCGGTCTCCGAACGGGAGATACTGTTTCAGGACAAATCCGTCCACCGAAGGAAGGCGAGCGCTACTTCGCCTTGCTGAAAGTGGAAGCAGTAAATTACGAGGACCCGGAGGATACAAGGGACAAGATTCTCTTTGACAATCTCGTTCCCCTCTACCCTGACGACAAGGTACGACTGGAGACCGAGGCTGAGAGCTATTCCAACCGCGTTATGGATATGCTCACTCCCCTCGGTAAGGGCCAGAGGGGGCTCATTGTGGCTTCTCCTCGAACCGGAAAGACCATGCTGTTGCAGGCCATTGCTAATAGCATTTCGGCCAACCACAAGGACGTATACATGATCGTACTGCTTATTGATGAACGGCCGGAAGAGGTCACCGATATGGCGCGATCGGTGAAGGCGGAAGTGGTTAGTTCCACTTTCGACGAACCGGCACAACGCCACGTGCAAGTTGCTGAAATGGTGATCGAGAAGGCCAAGCGTTTGGTGGAACACAAGCGTGATGTGGTAATACTTCTGGATAGCATTACCAGACTGGCCCGCGCTTATAACACTGTGGTCCCGCCCAGTGGCAAGATTCTTTCGGGCGGTGTTGACTCCAACGCCCTGCATCGACCGAAACGTTTTTTTGGTGCAGCTCGCAACATCGAGGGCGGTGGAAGTCTCACCATCATTGCCACCGCACTGGTGGACACAGGCAGCCGGATGGATGAGGTGATCTTCGAAGAGTTCAAGGGTACAGGAAATATGGAGATTCATCTGGATCGGAAATTGGCCGATCGGCGAATCTTTCCATCCATTGATATCAACCGTTCTGGCACCCGGAAAGAAGAGTTGTTGCTGCCGGTTGAAGATCTGAACCGTATATGGATCCTGCGCAAGCTCCTTTCTCCCCTTAACTCCGTAGACGCCATGGAGTTTTTGTTGGACAAGCTGTCGGGCACTAGTGACAACGCTGAATTTCTGGATTCCATGAATCAATGAAGTAGCTGGTTCCAGTTCCCCGCCAAAAAAATCTTGCCAAAAAGCTCCTGTGAGACTATTCTAAGGAGATTTATGAGCTGACCCCTTTTATAACAGGGGTCAGGTTTTCTGTGTATCTGCAACGATGCGTTGCAACTAATATTGATACTGGTAAGAAAGGAAAGCTATGAAAAAGGACATCCATCCCGAATACCGGATGACCACTGTTCGCTGTCACTGTGGCCATGAGTTTGAGGCCGGCTCAACCAAAGAAAACATAAGTATTGAGATTTGCTCTCAATGCCACCCCTTTTACACAGGCAAGCAGAAGTTGGTCGATTCGGCTGGGCGCATTGAGCGCTTTCGCAGGAAATACGGTGACTATTTGGGAAAAAACAAGGAAGAGGTAAAGGCTAAGGAAGTAGTACAGGAAGAAGTTAAGGAAGTAGTACAGGAAGAGGTTAAGGAAGTAGTACAGGAAGAAGTTAAAGAAGTAGTACAGGAAGAGCTAAAGGAAGAAGCAACGGAAGAGCCAAAGAAAGAAGTAAAGAAAAAAGCAAAGAAAGAGCCAAAGAAAAAAGCAAAGAAAGAGCTAAAGAAAGAGGAGAAGCAAGAGGAGACTGCGGAGTAATCTCCTCGGGCGGTGAACCGACATGTTCGACAAGTTGGAGAGCATAGAGTCACGCTATCTTGAATTGGAAAAGGAGCTGAGTGATCCGGCGACAATTGCCAATCAACCGGAATACCAGCGTCTTGCCAAAGAACATGCTGATCTTATGCCCTGCGTTCAGACATTCAGGAAGCATAGGGAACTCGCCGCCAGGCTCGAGGAGAACCGCGAACTTCTCAGTGATGTAGACCCAGATATCAGGGAACTTGCCCAAGAAGACAGCAGTCAGATCCAGACTGAATTGGATAAACTCGAGGACGAACTCAAGCAACTCCTTATTCCCAAAGATCCCAATGACGATAAGGATGTGATCCTGGAAATCCGTGCCGGAACCGGTGGCGATGAGGCAGCCCTTTTTTCTGCTGATCTGTTCAGGATGTACACTAAGTATGCCGAACTGATGGGTTGGAAAGTTGATGTGCTCAGTAGCCACGCCACTGGGATTGGTGGGTTCAAGGAAGTGATCTTCTCCCTTTCAGGCAACCGTGCCTACAGCCGCCTTAAATTTGAAAGCGGCGTCCACCGGGTGCAGCGAGTTCCCACCACCGAGTCGCAGGGTCGAATCCATACCTCCGCCGTAACTGTTGCTGTATTCCCCGAAGCTGAAGAGGTGGAGGTGGAAATTGAACCCAACGACCTTCGCGTTGACGTCTTCCGCTCTTCGGGCCCAGGAGGCCAGAGTGTCAACACCACTGATTCGGCGGTCCGCATAACCCATGCACCTACCGGTCTGGTGGTCATCTGCCAGGATGAAAAATCTCAGCACAAGAACAAGGCCAAAGCCTTAAAGGTGCTGCGCGCCAGACTCTTGGATATAAAGCAGCAAGAGCAGCGGGACAAAACCGCTGAAGACCGCAAGAGCCAAGTGGGAACCGGTGATCGCAGTGAACGCGTTCGCACCTACAATTTCCCCCAGAACCGGGTAACTGAACACCGGATCAATCTAACGCTGTATAAGCTAGAACAAGTTCTTGAGGGAGAGATCAACTCCATCATCGATCCACTCACGACCCATTTCGAAGCCGAGTCGATCATGCAGTAAAGAATCCGGGCCCAAAGGACCCGGCGTTGGGGTGCCCCCTGAGGGGGCTTCAATGGTCCTTACCTTAGGCGGGAGTCTGCTGGAGGATCATAAATTCCAAATCGCAAATCACAAATATCAAACAAATCACAATGACCAAAATTCGAAATTCGAAACCTGTTTCTTGTTTTGGTCATTGAATATTGGAATTTGAGATTTGTTTGTAATTTGGTGCTTGAAATTTGATATTTTGCAATGCTCCACCACTCCATTACTCCAAGACCCTTAGCTATCTTTACCGGGAAGATCATTGAAATTTGACCTGGTCCAATAAACTAGGTTTTCTTTGCCCAAAAAAGACCATGTCTGAAGAATCCTGGACCGTCCTGAAACTCCTACAGTGGACCACTGATTATTTCCAGAGAAACAATGTGCCCGAGCCTCGCAGTTCTGCGGAAGTACTGCTCGCTCATGTGCTCGCAGAAGACCGCCTCTTCCTCTACTTGAATTACGACCGGCCTATGGAAACAAACGAACTGGCAGCGTACCGAGCATGTATCAAACGCCGCCTTGGGGGGGAGCCAAACCAATATATCACCGGACTCCAGGAGTTCTGGTCGCTGCCTTTGCGCCTAAGCCCAGATGTGCTTATTCCCAGACCAGAAACAGAAGTGCTGGTGGAGGCTGTGCTGGAATTCCTTGACAAGGCTGACCCGAACGTCGATATTCTGGATCTGGGGACTGGGTCAGGTGCAATAGCTATCGCCCTGGCTCGGGAATTACCAGCAGCCAGAATCGTAGCGACGGACCTCTCCATGGCTGCCCTGCGGTTAGCACAGGAGAATGCTAAGTTACATCACGTAGATGAGAGGATCCTTTTCATCCGAGGCGACATGTTTGCCGCGATACCTGGCGCTTCGCAGAAATTCAAGGTGGTGGTTACGAATCCCCCCTACATCAGCCATGCCGAAATCTCCGAACTTCCCCGGGAGATTCGTGACTTTGAGCCTCATCACGCCCTGGATGGCGGCCCTGACGGTCTGGCAGCCATCAGGCACATCATTGCAGAAGCCCCCACGGTCTTGTGCCGGGCCGGTGCTCTTTTTATGGAAATGGGGGCTGATCAGACTGAGAGTGTCTCTGCACTAGTAATAGATAGCCAGCGCTATGAAAACTATCGGATAATCAAGGATTACAGCAGTTTAGATCGAGTTTTGGTGGCAATTAAAGCAGAGTAGGTAGTAAGCACTAGTCAAGAAGTAATAAACATTTCCAATCCAGGAGCATAACGGCATAGGGCGCAAGGCATAAGACAATACGAACCTAATCCTTGAGCCTTGAGCCCTGAGCCTGAGGTTTAACTGATGGATAAAATCGTAATAGAGGGCGGCCGCCCTTTGCATGGTACGGTTCAGACGAGTGGCGCCAAGAATGCGGCACTTCCACTGCTTGCCGCAACTCTTCTTACCGGCGGTGTTCATCGGCTTCGAAATATTCCCCACCTGCGGGACATTCGTACCACCAAGACCCTTCTTTACCACCTCGGCGCCACCTTTGAAGAAGGCGATCCCCTCAGTATTCACACCGAAACTGTGGACGATTATGAGGTCCCCTACGATCTCGTCAAAACCATGCGAGCTTCGGTCCTGGTATTAGGTCCACTGGTGGCCCGCTTCAAGAGGGCCCGAGTCTCCCTGCCCGGAGGTTGCGCCATTGGCGCCCGGCCTATTAATTTCCATTTGAGTGGGCTGGAACGGTTGGGTGTCAACATCGAATTGAAGCATGGCTATGTGGAGGCCTCTGCCCAGAAGTTGGTTGGCAATCACATTTACTTTGACATTCCTACGGTTACGGGCACTGCGAATATCATGATGGCTGCCGTGCTTGCTGAAGGTCAGACGGTCATAGAGAATGGAGCCCGGGAACCGGAGGTAGTAGAACTGGCCAGCTGTCTCACCAACATGGGCGGTTCCATTCAAGGTGCCGGCACCTCAGTGATCACCATTGAAGGAGTGTCGGAATTACAACCTCTGGACCATACCATCATGCCCGATCGTATTGAAGTTGCAACATATCTCACTGCCGCAGGCATCACCGGGGGAAGCATAACTGTCCGGCCATGTATTCCGGAACATGTGGAAGCGGTTATTCATAAGCTGGAACAGGCCGGCATGCGCTTCGAAATCGGCGATGACTACATTACCTGTTCTGCTGGTGAAACAATCCATAACATAGATGTCGAGACCAATCCCTATCCTGGTTTTCCCACTGATATGCAAGCCCAAATTATGGCAATGATGTGCCTGGCAGATGGCCAGAGCATAATCATCGAAAAAATATTCGAAAACCGCTTCATGCATGTGAGCGAGTTGAAGCGCATGGGTGCCGATATCAGCATTGAAGGCAACACGGCAGTTGTGCGTGGCCGGTCAAAACTGCAGGGCGCCCCGGTGATGGCCACGGATCTAAGGGCCAGTGCCTCGCTGGTCCTGGCCGGGTTGGCCGCCGAAGGCGTTACCGAGGTATCCCGGGTCTATCATCTCGACCGGGGCTACGAGCGGCTGGAAGAGAAGCTTAGTGGAGTGGGCGCCAAGATTGAACGGGTAAAGGGGTAGGCTTTGGGGTACGAGGCGGGGAGACGGAGACGCGGCGAGGAGATTCTACTTTTGTTATTTTCCCTTTGAACACCACATTTAATCTGCCTATCAATGCAATCTTTATAAACATCTTTACAGGGGCTTTCTGTTTTATCGAACTAAGAGGGGCACTTTTGGTTCACAACTGTTATGGCCAGCTAGATTATTAAATTCTCCGCGTCGCCCTGTCGCCGCGTCACCGCGTCGATGTGCGCCGAGAATGGCCTGATTTGCTCGGTTAAGCTTACTTAGAAGGTGAACTCAACTCTCCCTACCCAAGAATGGCGCACATTTCATGTCAACTGTACACCGTCCTCTTTTCTATCTACTAATTAGCTTGTGTTGCGGCATATTTGCGGGGCGGCACCTCCCTGTAGAACCTTTTATTCTCGCTGTTTTGGCCATATTCCTCTGTGCTCTGCTTTGTTTCCTAACTGTGCGGGGGCGGAGATTGCTCCTACTGCCTCTGGCCATATTTGTAGTCATGGGAGCTCTCGCTTCTACAACAATTCCTGATCCTGAGCAGCCTCCTGCCGGCATTCAGCACCTTCTACAGAAAAAAAGTGCGTTGCTAATGGGCATCATCACCCATTCTCTTGAACATCGCCTCAGTAGCACCAGAGTACGCCTACGGCTTGAAGCTTTTAAGGAGGGTGAGAGCTGGCACCCGGTCTCGGGCAACCTGCTTCTTACCGTCCGCAATTGTGGTAAACAATGGTCAGTGGGCCAACGTCTTATTGGTCGAGTACGGATTAAGCCAATACGAAACTTAAGTAACCCTGGTGGATTCAACTACAGACAATACCTTGCAGACCAACACATTTGGGTCAGAGGTTATGTGCGGCAAGATGCTGATCTGGTTCCCCTGGGCAAACCAGACATAGGGCTGAGCTATTTTCTAGATATCATCCGCACCAGAAGCCGCGTTTTTCTGGAAGCCTGGCTACCCCCGGATCTTGCTGGTCTCCATCAAGCTCTTTTACTCGGTGAACGTTACAGACTGAGTGGTGACCTCCGAGAACTACTCTACAACGCAGGCATCGGACATTTGCTGGCCATTTCGGGTCTCCATCTTGGTCTGGTGGCGGGTTTTGCCTTCCTGATATTTCATTTTGTCCTGGTGCGTATTGTCGCTGTGACTGGCCGGTGGGGAGCACGTCCGGTAGCCGCTCTCGCTGCATTTCCCATTGCCCTTACTTACGGCTTGCTCACTGGAATGGGTTTGCCTGCGCTACGTGCCACCCTGATGCTTGCATTTTTCACCTTGGCCTTGGTACTCCAGCGGGAAAAGGATCTTCTCAATTCCCTTCTGCTTGCAGCCTTTCTCATCCTGAGCTTTCACCCTGAGGCTCTTTTTGCTGCATCTTTTCAGCTCTCTTTTATCGGTGTCGTCGCTCTGGTTTGGATACTACCTATTCTGCCAGTGGTGCGTATACTCCAGCCCCAGGATGGTCAAGACCAAAGATTGCGCCGACTGGGATATCGTCTGTATCAGTTTATTTGTGCCTCCTTGATCTTATCTCTCTTTACCGCCCCGGTGGTCCTTTATCATTTTCACCGTTTGACTCCTTTAGGCATGATCACCAACCTGTTAGCGGTTCCGCTTGTGGGGTTTCTTGTTCTGCCGGCCGGACTGGTGGCTCTTTGTTTACTGCCAGTTTCCACCTTGCTGGCTGGCTTCATCTTGACTCTTGGCACCCTGGGTCTAAAATTGGTGGTCCTCCTCGCAGCCAAACTCGGCGGCCTACCCTGGGCCACATTCTGGCCAGGTACTCCCAGAGCCTGGCAGGTAGGACTTGCTTATATTTTGCTCCTCGTTCCATTCACAAGAACCTCTCGCTGGCTGCGAACCAGCCTCATTACGGTTGGCTGTTTGGCACTGGTCGGTTCATGGCTTATCCCTTATCACATTCTCTCTCCACAATCCCATCTCCGGGTAACCTATTTGGACGTGGGACAGGGCAACTCGGCTGTAGTGGAATTACCTGACGGGGGAGCAATGCTCATCGATGGCGGTGGCTTTTATGGCGGTTCGTTTGATGTGGGTCAGCATGTGGTGGCACCCTATCTGTGGCACCGTGGTATTCGTCGATTGGATGCTGTGGTGTTGAGCCATGCCCACCCCGACCATTTCAAGGGGCTGTCTTTTGTGGCAACGCATTTTCCCATTAAACAATTCTGGAGCACTAATGTTTCCAAATACGATCCGAACTTTGCCGACCTTATGAAACGGTTGGCTCAAAAAAACGTAGCATGTCTTGACCTCCAGGAACTTCCTACACGCCAAAACATCAAGGGAGTGGTCGTGCAGATTCTCCATCCCCCACCTGATTTCCATCCAGGTCACAAAATTCCAACAAACAGAGAGCTCAATAACCTTTCCCTTGTGGTGCGCCTGACCTACAAGGAAGTCTCCTTTCTCTTCCCAGGAGACATAGAAAAAGAGGTCGAGTACCGCCTCGCCAATCAACCCCTCCTTGAACCTGTTGATGTCCTGTTGGTGCCTCATCATGGTAGCCGCACTTCCAGTACTCCCCGGTTCTTACATAGGCTTCAGCCCCGAATCGCGGTATTCTCCGTCGGCTTTGGCAACCCTTTCCATTTGCCCGCCAGGCAAGTCTTGGCACGCTACCGTGCCCTGGGAACAAGAACCTACCGCACCGACCATCACGGGGCCGTCACCATTCGCACCGATGGCCACAAGATTGAGGTGGAAACCTTTGTCGAGTAGAGAATATGAACCGCAGAACAAGAAACCGCAGAATATCGAAGTGAAAAACATTAATTACTGCTTTCAAATACTTCTGCTGTTCGAAATTCCTTGTTCGACATTCGATATTCAAAACATAATAAAGAGGCAGAATTGCACTGGGCAGGCCTTAAATCATACAGAGACTGGCGGGAGGGCTTGGCATTGCTTGGTGCTCGTCTTGGCGGGCTCCACTCAGCCAATATCGCATACCAGGGGCACATGGTCAGAGAATTTGACCTGTGGTATCTGGAAATTGGTGGTCTTTATTTCAGGGCTGTGAAAAATATAATCCAGTTGTCTTCTCGGTGCCCGGCTGGGGTGAGACGGCTCTCCCTTGCCATTGGCACTCTGTAGACCCGTGGCGGCAAGAAACAATTCTAACTCCCGATCACCCCACAACACATTGAAATCGCCGGCAACAATGATCGGCTTTTCCACATTGGTGACCATGGCATGAAGTTCTTGCAGCTGGTACTGGCGATGGCGGAACTTGAGCGACAGGTGTACCAGGAAAACGTTGAATTTCTCCAACTCCAACTCAATCACCAGACGCTTTACCCCTTCACTGAAGTAATGAAACGTATGAGATTTGATCTCTTGGTTCGTCAAGAAGGCGTTGCCCTGCTTGTTGACTAACGGGACCTTCTGTACCACGGAATCGCTGGGGTATTTTGACTGATAGACGTGATAATGGCTCAGTTCCCTGGCGATGGCTTCAGCTTGGTTGATCTTCTCCGTACGGTAGGAGCCGCTGTCCACCTCCAGCAAACCTATAATGTCAGGATTAACCAATCGTATGAAGTCAGCGATTTGCCGCAGATTTCCATTGGTGCGCTTTAGATAGCCACTATATGGCACCGGAAGGTGAAAACGTCTCCCAATCCCTGTACCGTAACGGATGTTGTACAAAAGAAATCGCATGTTCCCTCGTTCGCTTGTTTGATTCAGAGGTCTGAGCCAGGGTCTTCCCCGCTTCTCTGAATTTACTTGCGCCAGCCAAACGTAACATTGACCATGCTACAAAAGATAGACCCACACCGTCGCTCTGTCAATACTAATAAGACACTCTTTACAAAAAGTATGTCTACAACTGTCATCTATTCCCTGACCAAGGTTTCTTTCAGAAACAGGCAGGCAAGGAAGGAAATAAGCCCACACCCGAAAAGAATCAGGAAAGCCTGTTTGTATCCTGCAAGAGCAAAAGCCGTGCCAACCTTACCACCACGCTCCAGCACATACCCGAGCAACGGTTGGAAAAGCGCCCCCCCGGCAAAAGGGAATAGATTTACCAACCCGGTGGATGTCCCAGCTATCTGCACAGGAAAGAGTTCTTTGGTGGTGGTAAAACCTATCACCACAATGGCGCTGGAAAACATGCCGAGACCCAGGCAGATCAGATAGAGGGCGGCAGTGGGAAGGGTATCGGTGTAAAAGGCCAGGAGAGCTGTAAGGCACACTACGATAAAGCTGGAGAGCACCATCACCGGTTTTCGCCCCTTAAAGATTCGGTTGGACAAGAAGCTGAGCAGGGGACTTCCCACGATCATACCTATTGCTAGCATGGAGAGGATCTGACCGGCCTTGGCTTTTGTGAGTCCATAGACTTGCATGAGGTAGGGGCCTCCCCAAAGCCCGCCGAAAGAAAAAAAGATAGCGCAATCGAAAAAGAACCAGATCGCCACAGGCCAGAATCGAGGGTAGGTGAGCACCCGTCGTATTCCCTCCAGGAGTCCGATCGAAGGCGGACTTGACCCTACAGATTCTGCTGGTGAGGGCCAGCCAAGATCAGCAGGTCGATCACGCACAAAGAGCCACACCAGGATAGCCATCACCATGGTAAAGACTCCCACGGCTACAAAGGAAAACCGCCAGCCAATCCAGTTGCTGAGAAGGGCCAGGGGATAGGCAGCGGTGAGAGAGCCGAGACCCCCCATGACCATGAGAATGGCGGTCATAGTGGCAAACTCCCTGACACGGAACCACTCCGCCAGCACTTTCATGGTAGGTACAAAGAGCATGGCAACACCCAGCCCGACCAGGGTACGTCCGACGATGGCCCAGAAAGCCGAGGGTGCTAAGCCCAACAGGATGGAACCGATGGTGGCCACACTGAAGAACAGGGTAATGGATCGTCGCGGGCCCCAAGAATCTGAAAGGAGACCAGCCGGCAGCTGCATGAGAGCATATGGATAGAAATAGGCCGAACCCAGCAACCCCAGCAAGGTGCCGCCAGCTTGGAGATCACGCATCATATCCACGGCCACTACGGCCGGACAAAGACGATGAAAATAGACCAAGATGTAGCTGAAGGCGAGAACCCAGAAGACGAGCCAGCGGTAGCGTAGGGCTTTGTTTAAAAGATCAGACATGATCGGCCACCATCCCCTGTACATACAAAAAAGGGCAGCCTCTCTCACCCAGAGATGCTGCCCGTAACAAGCACAAAAATAAAATCATCCTTCTTTCACAAACCTCTCTATCTTCGCTTTGCCCATGAGGGTCTCGACGTATGCAGCTATCGCTTCCTGGGCTTTCTGCTGCTTCAAGTATTGTTCCAACCTGTCTTTGACCTCTTCATAAGAAAGTGTGCTCTCAGGTGTTCTTTCGGTGACCATGATGAGATGATATCCGAATCTGGTCTCGACTATCCCACTCACCTGTCCAGGTTTCATAGTAAAAGCCGTCTCTTCAAAGGGTTTCACCATTTGACCCCGACCAAAAAAGCCCAGATCACCACCTTTGGGACCGCTGGGGCCCTCGGAATACTCTTTGGCCAGAGCGCCAAAATCCTCACCATTCTTAAGTTTTGCCTGCAGCGACTCGATTTTTGTCCGCGCTTCAGCTTTCTTCGCTTCGTCTGCCCCAGGATCAACTTTGATCAAAATGTGACTGGCTCGCACCTGCTCAGGTTTCTTAAAAGATTCCAGGTTGCTATCATAGTAGGCTCTGCTTTCTTTTTCAGAAACAACACTTTTCCCGCCAATTTGATCGTCAAGGAGTTTTCTAATGGCCAAATCCCGCTCAAACTGAAATCTCAATTCTGCCTCAGTTAGATTCATCGTGCTCAAACCATTCTTGAACTCTACTTCACTGGGAAATCGCCCTTTTAGTGCGGTTAATTGCGCCTCAATCTCCTTTTGATCGACCTTGATACCCTTTTTCTGGCTCTCTTGATAGAGCAGCTCTCGAGCGATAAGGTTCTCGAGCACTTGCTTTTTCATTTGGCTGCGCTTTAAATCATTGGGAAACCTGCCCGTCCTCTGCAAGCGCTCAACAACTCGGTTCATCTCACTATCGAACTCGGCCTGGTTTATAACCGCGCCGTTGACTACCGCGAGCTTCTGCTCAGCAGGCTGACTTTCACCTGCGTATGCCGGTGACGCCAGGGTGATCAGAGCCAAAACAATCAGCAGTACCCAAAATGGAATTACCCTTACTGTGTGCATTCACATTTCTCCTTCTGGGCGCTATGAAAAGACGAGCGCCAATCACAAGCATCAAGTCATCTGGCTTCGCCGTCATCGGATCTCCACAACAGATGACCATGCATGACAACAAAGCGAGATGACTTAGCCCGGATATTTCATGGATCACTTGCTGCGACAGCAATCCATGAAATATCCGGGCTAGTGGCCATCCAACCTATGCGCTACGCCCTTTATGCTACTTGATCCTGGCCAGCTTGCTTCTGGCAATCTTGGCCTGGTTGCTTTGCGGATAACCTTTAACCACTTTTTTCAAGAGTATCTTTCCTGCAGTCTTGTCCCCCATCTCTAGGAAGGCCATGCCCTGTTTGAGCAGAGCGCTACTCACCTTGTCGCTCTTGGGGTAGTCCTTGATGGTCTTTTCATAGGCGCCTATAGCTTGCCGGTAACTCTTCTCCGAATAATAGCATTCACCCAGCCAGAACTGAGCATTGTCTGCCAAGTCAGTTTTTGGATAACGTTCAAGATAGCTGCTGAATTCGGCCCGTGCTGCCTCGAATTTCCCACCCCGAAACAGTTGGAAAGCCCAGTCATAAAGCCCCTCTGCATCTGAGGAGGGTGGTTTGCTGGCGGTTTTCACCTCTACCGCCCCGGATTTGGCTTTGTCTGCTTTCTTCTCTCTCTGTGATCCCGTTGTCGAGGTGACTACCAGTTCTTGAAGTCCAAGGTAGCTGGCCATCAGGCTCTGTCCTCGCTGCAGATCTTCCACGGATTTACGAATCTCCAACATCGACTCCATCTGCCTTTGCTGGACCTCACTGATTCGCACCCCGTTGCGCTCGTTCATGGCCGCAGCTTCCTCCAGTTGGCCGTTCAACCGTCCAAACTCGAGCTCTATTCGGTCCAATTGCGCTCCCACTGCTGCCTGATTGCGACGAAGTGGCTGACCTTCGGCCTCCAGTTTCTCGTCCATGGCCTTTTCTAACTCAGCAAACTGGGCTTTGGTCTTATCCAGCTCTCGACGCGCATTCCAGATTTGCCTCTGCAGCACGGATACATCTTGCTGGGTAGCGCAACCACCGAGCCCAAAAGAAAAGAACAGCAATCCCAGCACAACAGGTCTAAAAAAACCCATTCTTATGTCGGTGGAGCCAATTCTATTCATCTCAACTACTCCCCATCACTGCTCACCCCTGTACTCCCAACCAGTTATAAAAACAACACTTTCCCGAAAAGCTGCCTCCACTGCGGTGGAAACAATCGCAGCGAGGCTTGGGTTATCCAGGGGAGTGCCAGAATGATGCGTATGAAAAAGAGACGGCAGATAGTTTGGAGTGAATATCTGGAAAGCCTTCTTTCTAATGTGAGTTAAAACCATAGCTAGCCCGGATTATTCATGAACCCCTGCTGGCCCCATGAACAATCCGCCCTTTGGGCTTCGACTGCGGCCTCTTCAGGCCTCCGCTCAGGGCTAGCCTTGAGCGGGTGCGGAAGCACCCTGTCGAAACCCGCAACCAAGATCTTCAATTTGTTGCGGGTGCTTATTCACGAATCCTGAAGATTCGTGAATAATGCAGGCTAGGCGGGCAAAGAGATCCGTCCCCGGGTGCATTACTGCACACACCTGCGTATGAAATAGTACTCCCAAAACGAGACAGCAGGAACCAGTGCAAACTTGGCTGCTATCTGCCCAGCCACTATGCCGGCCAGGTGAATCAGCTCTGCAGACTCACTCAACCTGCCCAAAACCCTGAGTTGTAAAACAGGAGTCGGTCCTGGCCCATCAGCAGATAGGCAGGACCGATACCTGCTGTGTCGGTACTGATTCAACCTGGTACGGTCAGTCAGACAGCCTGCCCAGCGCAGACATCTATCTAGCGCTGAAATGACCCCTTCTGTTCCTGTACCAGCAAGACTCGTTTTGCTGCATGCAGAGAGGCTGCTCTTCACCATAGGAAATGGTGGTAATTCGACTCGCAGCCACCCCTGACCTGACCAAGTAATTCTTCGCACTACTTGCGCGGCGGTCACCTAAAGCCAAGTTATACTCGTTGCTACCGCGGTCGTCGCAGTGACCCTCAACCAGAACGCGCACTCCAGAATGTTCGCGCAAATATGCCGCCTTATCGTCCAGAATCATCATGGCCTGGGGAGTGAGAACATATTTGTCGAAGTCAAAGTGAATTTCTTCATCCTCGAAGGCTGCTCGTCTGGCTGCTTCAGACATACTGGACGCCTCTTGCCTCTGGCGTGCTTCTCTTGCCCTCTGCTCTTGCAGACGCGCCTCTTCAGCTTCCCGACGAGCTGCCTCGTCTTCAGCGCTCTGTTGGGCCGCTCCCTCCTCTGCAGCCATTTCCTGGGTTTCCATTGTCACCTGTTTTTTGGCGCATGAAACTCCCAGCGCCAGCAGCATAGCCAACATAATTGCACCGAAAATCCACGCTCTACTCTTACGCATACCTCATTACCCTCCTCTCCTTGTCAACGATTCCTTCATGCCCTATGCAAAAACCCAACCAAATGCAACCAACCCAGCGGCCGGAGCAAAACACCACACAATTTGTGGGCCAGCCGTTTTTGCTGGGTCCCTTTATACTACTAAGGAGTTGCTCTCGTCAATCGTGGAGACCAGTCAGGCTCTGTTTGGGAGCCGCCGAGGTTAAGACGGAGTCTCCTTTGGTCCGTGCCATTTGCCTGCATCACCCAGAGGGTTAGGGTACCGCGGCGGTCTGACTGAAAAAGAATCAACCTTCCATCCGGAGACCAACACGGATTTTCATTGTTCCCTTCACCCCCTGTAAGCTGGCGCAATTCACTACCATCTGGGTTTATCATAAAAATATCAAACCTACCATCATGCAAGCCAGCATAGAGTATCCGATCACCGCGGGGAGACCAGGCAGGTGACGTATTATAGTCGCCCTCAAAGGTCAAGCGCGTGCTGCGCTTAGTGGAAAGATCCAAGACGTAAATCTGCGGTTTGCCCGCTCGGTTGGAGACATAGGCCAGCTTCTGGCCATCGGGCGACCAAGAAGGAGAAACATCTATAGACCAGCTAATAGTCAGTTGCTTCAGTATCTCACCCTTGGCATCCAACAGGTAGAGTTCGGGGTTGCCAGTAAAGCTCAAGGTGGCGGCCAATTTGCCACCTTTGGGGTAGTAGGAGGGTGCTATATTCAGCCCTGGGCGCATACTGATGGGCTCCACAACTTTCGTGATGAGATCCATAGTGTAAAGATCCGGATTCCCTCGCTTATAACCAACATAGGAAATCTTCTTTCCGTCCGGTGACCAGGCCGGTGAGAGGTTTATATGGTGGTCGCGAGTCATTTGGCGAATATTGGAGCCATCAAAATCAGCGAGATAGATTTCCTTCTTGCCGGTAGCCTTTCCCACAAAAGCAATCTGGGTATGAAAAATCCCGAACTCTCCAGTTAAGTGCAACATCATCTCGTCTGCAAATGTGAGAATAGTTTGCCTTGCAGCACTCAGATCATTGGTGTAGGTCCTCTTCAACAATAGTTTCTGCTGAATCACATCAAAAAGACGAATCACCAACCCCAACTGCTCACCCTGAATCTGGTAACTGCCTCGCACCAATAGATCGGCACCGAGAAAGCTCCACTCGGAAAATTTTATCTCCGCCTTCTTGACCCCCATTTTTTCAGGATCCTGAAGGAATACCGCCGGATCCAACCCTTGGAACAGACCGCTGAAAGACAAGGCATTGTTCAGTATTTCTGCCAGATTTTTCCCAATTGACTGGTTGGCGCCATCGCCACCCTCGTTAAGAAAACTTGGAATGGCAATAGGGATCTTCTTTTGCAAGGGGGAGTTAATATCAATGTAAATCCTGCTTACGGCAGGTGTCGCCTGGAAGATAACCAGGAGAAAGACCGACAGACAAAGGAAATACGCACCGAGGTTCCGGGAGTAGCAGCAGCTCATAGTACTAGGATCTCACGTTTTCAGGTGCGAAGCGAATGACGATCTCTTCCTCTTGAGGGCTGTAGATATCAGGAAACGGAGGAAAAGGTTTTGATTTAAGGATAGCCTTAAGCACCGAGTCGTCAAAGTAAGAATCCCCGGACTTCTTTTCAAAATTAATATCAAATACGGTGCCGTCCCTACGAGCTCGAACCACCACTACTGCCTCGAGGTCTTCTTTTTCTTGACTGAACCGCTCGGGAAGCACCCAATTGCTTTCTATTTTCTCATTGACCAGCGCTCGGTAGAGCATCAAAGCCTGGCTGAGTTCACCACCCTTCATACCGCCTATGTTTACCAACGATACCTTCTGCTTGCCTAGAGCAGATTGTGGTGGCACATCTACAGGCTTTTTCGATACCGTTGGTTGTGGGGGTGGACGACGCTCAATTCTAGTCAAGACTTCTTTAGCAAACTTAACCTCCTCTGCCTCGTCGTTCGGTGCTGAGGATCGATGTTTTTTCTTCAGGGTTAAAGCTTGCTCTTTCGTTCGAAAGCGCGGGATTGCGATTGCTTGCTGTCGCGCCACCGTCCTGGTCCTCCGCCCAGTACTGAACGCAGGATACTTCTTTGTACGAAGAGCAGGCAACGTTACCAACTCCACGGAGTATACAGGAGCCAAACGCGGTTTCCCGATAGTTAGTCCCCACTTGGCTGTGCCGACTATCACCACGACACCATGCAAAATAAGAGAACATGCCAGCATCAGAGACATCAGTTTCCTATCTGCATGTGTCCTTAGTCTGGTGCGATAAACAGCATCCGCTAACATGTTGGACTCGCAAGAGGTCAAGACTCAAAGACGGCACAGTAAATCCGCCTGCGGCGGACAGATGGACTTTTTACTGTGCCGTCAATCATGGTATCTCTTGTAATGGTTCAGTAACCATTCCCATTCTTTTGACCCCACTCTGACGAATAGCAGCCATCACTTCCATAACGAATCCGTAGGGCAATTTCTGGTCGGCACGGAGAAACACAGCTTTATCCGGCCGGTTCTGGAAAATGGTTTGCAGTTTCCTCTGCAGTGAATCCAGGGAGATCTTGTACTCGTTCATATATATGTCACGTTTTGCCGTTAAGGAGATCACCAGTCGCTCTTCTTCGGAGGCAATCGACTCAGTGGTAGTCCGTGGCAAATTAACATCCACACCTTGCATCATCATTGGCGCCGTCACCATGAAGATAATGAGAAGCACCAGCATGACGTCAACAAAGGGGGTGACGTTAATCTCAGACATTAGCCTGCGGCTTCCACGATTCAGTTCCATGGAGAAACCTCTTCGGAGGTTGTGGTAATAGGATTATTAATCCACTTCACTCTGCCCGTTGCTTGCCACCTACTACTCGCTGCTCATTGTCTGACTGGAGCGTCTCACCATATCTCTTTTCACAATGTTCAAAAAATCATTGGCGAAGTTGACCATTTCTGTCTCTAGATTTCGCACCTTATTGGTGAAATGATTATAAGCAATTACAGCAGGAATGGCCGCAGCCAGACCAGCAGCGGTCGCTATGAGCGCTTCGGAGATACCGGGAGCCACAACAGCCAAAGTTGCAGATCCCTTGAGACCGATGCTCTGAAAAGCAACCATTATACCCCACACTGTGCCGAAGAGCCCAATAAATGGCGCGGAATTACCCGTGGTGGCCAATAGGGTCAGGGCTTTCTCCAGCCGCTGTACCTCACCATTGACAGCGCTGCGTGTAGCCCTCTCCATATTGTCGATCCACATCATTTTCACTTCCAAATCATTGGGATTTTCCGCTTTCTCACGATCGCTGGCTTTGGTCAGCCTACCGAGTTCCATATAACCTACTCGGAAAATCTCAGCCAAGTGACTATCCTCCATTTTCTTGGATTCTCGATAAACAGTCGCAAGATTCTTGCTGTTCCAAAATAGATTGAGAAAGCGAGAGCTTTCTTTGCTTGCTCTTTTTAAGACTCTATGTTTCAGAAAAACAATCGCCCAGCAGGCGATTGAAAGAAAAAGCAGTATAATCAGCACGAGCTTCACTACCACGCCGGCACCGAGAATCATGTGGATGATACCACTGCGGGGAGTGGTGCCGGCAGGAGCGGCCCAAGCTGCTGATACGAGCGCAAACATCATGGTTTTCATAGGATAGTGTCCTCCCCCTCTTACATTAAGACACGGATCCTCCATAAGAGTTCCGAGCATGCAGCCGTTAGGAGTACTGCTTTTGTCCTCATGAGTTCCTTGCTTGAACCAAAGGTTACATCCTGCTAAAATCCCCTTTGATTTCAAAGGGTTCAAATTATCTTGCGCAAGCTAACATCGACGTGACATAGTGTCAAGGAAATTTCACTGAACGGTTGTTACGATTCGGAGACGAGATGAGGGGCTGGTCGAAAGCGGTGGGTGCAGGCTTGGGGTATTTCGTTGGAGGCCCCATTGGTGCTGTGCTCGGCTATATGGCAGGCCACAAGCTGACGCCCAAACTCCATGCCCTAGAAGGCCATCTACTCATAGCTAACCTCCTTGGCTTCACAACCCTTTTTTTGAAGGCCAACACCGCTCCCTCTACTGATGATAGTAGCGAAACAGTACGTTTCATCTCCAGACTCTTTCAATTCGACGCCGAAGACGAGCATATGGCAGGAGAGCTTCTCCAGCGGCTCCTCGAAGTGGACCTGGACATTCATGCCATGGCAAGGACCTTCAAAAACCACTCAGATGTAAGTATGCGCAACCGTTTGCTTGAAATCCTCGCCACACTCTGCTTGCTCATTGAGGGGCCTCTGCAAGAACGTCAGCTCAGGCTTTTGCACCGAATTGCTGAGGCCTTGAACCTTGCTCCAGCTCAATGGCAGGCTATTAAGTCCCGATATCGAGGCACGTCACCCCAACTCGACCCGGCCTGTTGCTATGCCCTGCTGGAACTGTACCCCGAAGTCTCTGAAGTGGAAATCAGGACCGCTTATCGACGACTTGCAAAAAAATACCATCCAGACCACTTTGCCCACCTGGACCAGGTTAGTCAACGGCCACATGCCGAGAGGATGACCCTAATCAATGCAGCGTACGAAACCATTCGGGCAGACAGGAACCTCAAACAAAAAAACCAAATTTAGACCATTTCGCATTTCGAAACCCCAAATCCCAAGCACCAAATTACAAATTACAAATAAATCTCAAATTCCAATATTCAATGACCTAAACATATTTGGAGTTCTCTTCTCTGAAGATGATGTAAAGGTTTGGAATTTTGAATTTCTGTCATTGGGATTTGTTTGTCATTTGGGTTTTGTGATTTGTAATTTCCATCAACTCCCGCCTCTCCACAGGAGGAACGAGGACGAGTTAAATTCTAATTCCTCAATTCCTTAATCCCGCAATCCCAAATCCGCAATCCTCCTTGCCCTCTGCTCCTTCACAAATCACTGGTCCTTTTGTAAAAGCCAGGTTATAATTGCTTGTTATTTTTATCTCAAACTAATATTTCCCCTTTGGAGATAAAGCACCCGCCTTGATACTACCGGTGGATTGAGAAATCACACTTGAGGGAGAAGAAGAAATGAGTGACGCTACAAAGAAAACAGGCCCTGAAGAGCTTGGTGCCTACTACGCTTGCCTCGAAGATGGCCAACTGGTCATGGAGCCCTACTGCTCATGCGGCAACCCACTTGACGAGACTTACCTTTGCGACAAATGTGATAAACGCTGCCAATGTACCGATATCCTCTGCGAAGATCAGGCTACTTTAAATCTCGTGGAGAAGTACATACGCACGAGCCCCAAGTTTCGCAATTTTAAGGCGATGCTCGGCAAGAGAAAGAACCCCCAAGGGTGAAACCCACATCATTTTCTCCAATCTGAACTTTATCCAGACGAAAAGAGAACAGTAGATGAGTGAAACCACCAAGGTTTTAAGCCTTGCGGATACTTTCCATTTTAGTTGTCATCCCGGAATTGACTGTTTTAGTCAATGCTGCCAGGACGTTAATATACTTCTTACTCCTTTCGACATTCTCCAGATGAAGAATCATCTCGGCATTTCCAGTACGGAGTTCCTCAAAACGTATACGAAAAGACTCCTTGCCCCGGAAACTTTCCTGCCGGCTGTCCAATTCAAGATGAATGACGAGAGCGGTAAACGCTGTTACTTTGTGAGTGAGAGGGGATGTAAGATTTACCAGCACCGTCCCTGGCCGTGTCGGATGTATCCTCTGGATCACAGTGTTGATGGTGAAGGTTTTGTCCCCATGGTTGAATCCTCTCGTTGTCTGGGCCTCAAAGATGATCAGACCTGGCAACTGCAAGGTTGGTTTGAAGATCAGGGGCTTGAGCCCTACAACCATTGGAACCTGCGCTTTGCAGAACTGACCGAAGACGAGAAGCTGACCAATTGGCGAAAGGAGCATACCGGCGCAGTTGACATCTTCTATCTTGCCTGTTACGACCTGGATCGCTTCCGGGAGCAGGTTTTTCAGCAAAGCCTGTTCGAGATGGTCGATCAACCATCCATTGACCTGGACAAACTGAAAACAGACGACCTTGCTCTGTTGGATTTCGCCTTCATCTGGCTGAAGACTGTGGCTGAGCGGGAAGTAGGAGAGTAAAGAATCCGGACCCAAAGGACCCGGCTTTGCACTGCCCCCTGAGGAGGGAGCATTGAAAAATATCAAATCTCAAGCACCAAATTACAAACAAATCTCAAATTCCAATATTCAATGACCAAAACAAAAAACAGGTTTGGAATTTCGAATTTTGGTCATTGTGATTTGTTTGATATTTGTGATTTGGAATTTCTGATACTTCAGTAGGTCTGGTGGTTTCCGCCTCCCGGCGGAGTTCACCCGACAACGATTGCTGAGAAAAATCAATGACAGACAACATTCTAGATAAGAAAGACCTAGTAAAAAGCAGCATGGAGCCCATGGTGGACGGTAAATTCTCCTTCGCTTGCCACCCCGGTGTTCCCTGCTTCACGAAATGCTGTTCCGATCTCGATCTCGCCCTTACCCCATACGATGTCTGGCGGTTAAAGAACAGGTTGGAGGTCTCCTCTAGTGATTTCTTGGATCGATACACTACTGACGAGGTTAGGCATAATTGTGGACTGCCGGTGCTGATGCTCAAGATGAAGAATGACTCGAAGCGAACGTGTCCTCTTTTGCAGTCGGAAGGCTGTACTGTCTACGAGGATCGGCCGGGCGCCTGCCGTCTTTACCCTGTGGCCCGAGCTGCTAAATACGTTGGCGGCACAGTGAAGGAACAACACTTTTTGGTAAAAGAGCCACACTGTCTTGGATTCCACGAGGACAAAGAGTGGACGGATAAGGAGTGGCTGGAGAACCAGGGGCTCGAGCTCTACAACGAGATGAATAGTCTGTGGATGAAGATAAATCAGTCCAGTAAAGAAAACAAAACCCCTCCACCCATAACTGATGAAAAGCTCAAGATGTACTTCATGGCCTGTTACAACCTGGACGCGTTCAAAAGATTTGTCTTCGAAAGCGGGCTGCTGAATTTATTTCAGATTGACAAAAGGACCGTCTCCCGAATCCGGACTGATGAGACGGAATTACTCAAATTTGCCTTCAAGTGGTTAGAATTTGCCATTTTCGGCAAGAAAACAATGAAGCCAAAGAAGAGTGTAATAAAAACAAAAAAAAGAGCAATGGGAAGAAGATGATTCCCATCACCTTTACGCAGAGCGCTAAGCGCATGGCGCATAGCGTTACCAGTAAAACTCTAGAATGAATCCTACTGCCCGCTGCCTGCTGCCCCCTGCCAGCTGAATGAGGCCTTCTGCCTTTTATTTATTCAACAATGCCATCTTTTAAATCATGTTTGGTCCACACAGGAATAGGGTCGCAGATATTATTCCTCGGATTCAACCGACACCTATAGGAGGTCTTTGACTTCCGGGTCTTTTCCATGTAGTCCCAGCCCTCCACATAATAGCTGCAGTCATCGTTGAAACAGACGTACTGGAATGGCTCAGTCCAGGTATTTTCCGGCGGCGGCTGCCATTTGAGCATCGGTTCTCCGCAGTGTGGGCAGTTAGGACTTTCCTCTTTAGTCATTGATTGAACTCCCTGCTTGTCTATTATCAAACCGAATGCCCCTCTGGGCCTATCGGTTCTTCAGGTAAATGTCAGAAAACTCCTCAAGTGTGTCTTTCATGATCGCCTCAGGGTCGGGTATGCCATCTCCGAAAATCTCTGTGATCTTGTCGAAATCCAGCTGACCCAAGTCTCTAACAATGGCCATGTACTGAGATTTCTTCTCTCCCGGTAAGGACTCAACCATCCTGCGACCAAGCATAGTCTCGTATAAATTATACATCCTCTCTATCTCTTTTTCCTCGTTCTCCTCATCTAACTCCAGCCCTCTCTTCCTCATCAGCGCTTCACAGAAATTGACAACAAATGGATTGCGTGCTTTCTCCTCAGTCATAAAATGTTCCTTTCTAAGCCGGATTTTAACCGTTTTCTTCAGTACACGTTATAGTATAAGCATAGTATGGTCTGTTTGCCACCTCTAGTTGTGCATTATTTCGCTAACTCGTTGACTTTTTCCCATGCCTGCGATACTTTTACGCCTCCTCATCAAAATCCCCCCTAGATCCCCCCTTTATAAAAGGGGGGACTTTATGAAACTACTTCAATCTCATCCCCCTTTCTTAAAGGGGGACCGAGGGGGATTCTTGTTGCCGCTTTGCGTCCTTCGAGGCCAGCACTGCGAAACAGGCCTAATCTTTTTCCATATTTTGGGAGTTCTATAATGACCGGCACAGAAAACCAAGAAAAACCCAGCAAAGAGGTACTGGACGCCATTCTGCAGGTTGTCGAGGGAGGCAATCCAGAGGAGATCGCACCGAATGTCGGCATGGATGCTCAGCAGTTGGTGACTTTGAGTGATTCTTATGTGCAGCAGAAATACGAGAGCTTGCTGGGCGAAGCAGCGAAACGCAAGATCGGCCGCAATGAACCTTGTACTTGCGGCTCGGGGAAAAAATATAAGAAATGTTGCCTGCGCAAACATGAAAAGCTCAAAGAACTCATGCGCGGTGAGGTAGACTTCCAGCAGCCGGAGGAAGCTGATGAGGGACCCCCGGAATATGTGCTGAAAGGATTCGATCTGCTGGCTGGTGGCAATCATGACGAGGCAGTTGTTTATGCCAACGATCTTCTGTCAACCTATCCTGAGGACGACCGGATTCATGACACCTTGGCTTCTGCACAACTTGCAAGCGGTCAATATGATGAGGCCATCGATATCTGCCGAAGCCGTTGGCAGGTCGCCAAGGAGGAGAAGTCCTTTTATGTGGAGCACGGCCATCACCAGCGCTTACCGCAGGATGACACGGGTGGTCCGGTCCACTTTTACCCACCCGAGACCTGGCTGGAGAAGTACTGGATTGTCTTGAAGGCCAAAGATTACCACGCATTTCTGCCCGACCCCCAAGATCCTGAGATAAAGCGCTTGGTCGATGAACTGCAAACTGCCAACGATCTGGAGCGCTTTCCCGCCCAACAAGAGCAGGGGCTAGAGCAGAGAAAAGAGGCTCTGGCGCCCACCATAGACCAACTCAAGCAGGTCGGCCCGGATGCCATTCCCTATCTACTCCAGGTTATGAGCCAGTTTTCCTGGGCGGCGTTGTTCGTTCCAGATATACTCGCCCATTACTCCACAGAGATGGCCATTCGCAGCCTCATGGAAATAACCATGTTCAGCTATCACTTTGTCTCTGAGGCCTGTCTCAAGCATCTTGAAGTTCTAGGAACTGACGTACTTCCATACATCCGTGATGCTTTTGGCCGCGACCATGACTTTGATGAACTCAAGGTGGGTTTCATCAATATGCTGAGCAACCTTGATGCACCTGGTGTGGATGATTTCTTGTTGGAACTCCTCGACCATGAGGAGCCTGCGGTGGTGGATTGGGCTGGTCTGGTTATTGGAAAGCGGAATCGAACTGACTTACTACCCGCCCTGGAAAAAGCAAATTCCCGTATTGGAAACAAACCCCGAATTGGTTGGGCCATCGGTCAGCTTAAGAAGATAAAGGAAGACAACCAGTAGACTCGGCGATAAAGCTTCCTTCTCCGTTTCTCCGCGTCGTTCCACTCCGGGTTTTTACTAGTATAGTAAAACACTCACCATCTATTGAAAGTCTACCCCTCAGTCTTCGTGTCCCAGGATCTTCATCCTGAATGCTGCTGCTTCCTGGCGTTTCTCATCCAGCTGGCGCCATTCCTGTCTCAGCATATCCAGATTCTGTTTCTGCTCCAGCCATTGGGTCTGTTCTTCGGTGGCTGTCCCATCTACAGCATCCCCGCTTACAGGTTCGAATCCATTTCGACCCTCGAGTTCCTCTAGCCGTCTCTTGACCTCGGTGACTTTCACTTTCACCGTTCGCATTTGCGCTAGAATGGCTTCCTCATCTCGGGTCAAGGGTACGTAGTTTCCCCAGCACTCATCCTCTTTATCGAAGTATTGGTGGCAGGTTGGGCAGGATTCGCCATTCTCAGTTACAGAAATGGTGTCATCTTTTTCGACGTCGCTACTCATTAAAATTCCTCCCTATCTAGGACGCCCATGGCGTAAATTCGGATTTTAAACCCCGTCATTTGAAATTCTGCTCACTTTAATACTATAGGCACCTCGCTAGCCTTTTGCAAATCTCAAAAAAAAGACCCGGCCCCATGGGGAACCGGGTCTGATTTACAGTGAGATTGAACTGAAGACTACTCCTTCTTTTCCTCTTCGGCCGGTTTCTCTTCTTCGACCTCCGCAGGAGCTTCAGCCTCTGCTTCAGCAGGAGTCTCAGCCTTCTGCTCCTCCGGTTCGGCTTCGGCGGCTGGTTCTTCGGCGGCCGCTTCCTCAGCAGCGGGCTCTTCAGCTGGAGGTTCTTCAGCAACCGGAGTCGGCTCAGTTGCTGGGGCGGCCACAGGTACAGCTACGGCTACTTCTACCCCAAAGGGCCGGTCGATGTGAGCAGCGTAGCCCATTGCTACTGTACGGTAGAATATATGGGCCAGTTTGCTGTATGGCAGGTAGGCAATGATGTAGAAGACTGAAACCAGATGCAGGAAGTAAATACCATAGGCAACAGTGCCCAAATTGCCCACCCGGCCAACCCAGGTCAAAAGCCCTGTTGAAACCGTGGCCAAGACAGCTATTATCAGAGACCAATCAAGATAGCTAATGGTACTCTCGGCATCTTTGGGCTTAAGCTGGTTGGTGATTGCCAGGATAATGCCCACCAGTAACCCAATGCCCACAAGCAGGGCGAATAGCTTTATTGGGTTGGCAAGTGAGTATGGCGGAGCGAGAAAATTTGTATTTATGCCGAGAAGAGGCCCACCATAGATCCCGACAAAGCCTATGTTGGTAACAATGAAAAGGCCTACAAAGCCAATAAACATCAAGAGGTGCGGCCAGTAGCGATCACGATTGGTGGTGCAAAGCTTAAATTTATCGTGAAACAGAATGGTGGGAATTACCGAGATCAGGCTCTTTACGTAGTCGCCCATTGCCAGCGGTTTATCTTCCGTGTAGCCTTCCTTGACGGCATTGGCGTGTATACCTTGTAAAAAGTTCCAAACGCCAAAACCTATGGATCCTATGGCCATGAAAGTAACTGCGATAAAGATAGCATCCACCAGAAGGAGTGGAAACAAGTCACGGTATTCCACCGCTCCCTCCGGGATATGGCCTCCTGCAATTTTAATCCCAAGCAAGAGGATGAGCACTGGAATGGCAAGCATTATCGGTAAGTATTTTGCCTCACCGACGATCTTACCCATGAAGCTGGGAAAGGCAAAATGCCTGAAGCTCAAAGCGCGAATTGCCCGCAGGGTATCTCCAGGCCTCGCATCTCTGGGACAATGGGTGGAACAGTCATTGCAGTAGTGGCAAAGCCACACATCGACATTGTTCACCAACCTGTCCTTCAGGCCCCACTGCGAGTAGATCATTTCCTTACGGGGATACGGTTTTTGCTCAGGAGAAAGCTCGCAGACCACAGAGCAGGTGGCACACTGAAAGCACTTTTTCAGAGTGTCTCCCCCTGCCGCCTTGAGTTCCCGAACGAAGTGCAGATCGGGCTCCACCAAAGTCGCAGCTTTGCTCTCTACTTGCACTGCGGATTCATCTGCCATGGTAATTACCTCCTAGAAACCCTTGTAGGGATTGGGACCAACTTCATCCAGTTTCTCCGAGAACTCATTTATAATCCTGGGTAGGTCGGAATACTCGCTAATCTGTAATTGTACCAGTTGCACCCGGTCGGACTCCAGGGCCAAGCGGTCCAGGGTTTCCGCAACCTTGGACAAGCGAATCTCTGCCAGTTCGCTCCCCGTCATAAAGTGACACTGGTAGTCATCACCATGACGGCATCCTAGCAGCAAAATACCATCGATGCCCTTGGACAGGGTATCGGCGACCCAGATCAGGTTCAAGCCGCCCAGGCAGCGCATGGGAATCACCCTTGCCCAGGGACTGATCTCCTGGCGGATGACACCCACCATGTCCAGCGCCGGATAGGCGTCATTTTCGCAGGCCAGGATGAGAAATCTTGGCTTCTCGTCCCACTCGTCCGGCACGTTGATGCTTTTGATAAGGTTACCGATCATCCGCACCGAGTAATTCTTGAAGGAGATGATCCGTTCAGGACAGGCGCCCATGCAGACCCCGCACCTGCGGCAGCGGGTGGGGTTGGGAAGTGGATTGGCCTTTTCGTCTTCATTAATGGCCCCGAATGGACACTCAACCGTACAGCGCTTGCACTGGGTGCAGCGGTCCATAAAGAAATCCGGATAACTCATGTCTCCGGCCCGCGGATGCAAGGCCATACCCTTGGAGGTGAGTTCCACGCATTGGATTGCTTTAAGCGCAGCTCCGCCACCGTCATCAATGGTGCTGGGCCCATCCAGGGGAGCCCGCACGCTACCTGCATAATAAATACCGGTGCGCCGAGACTCGTAGGGGAAGCAGATGAAGTGCGAGTCCGGAAAGCCGCTGTGTAAAGGCGGCGCTTCCGGCCCCTGCCGGTAGTCCAGGTTGAGCATGTCTGACTTAATGATAGTGTCGGCAGGCACGTCCTCTAATTCGGCCGCATCCTCCTCATCATCTTCCAGACCCAGCTCGACCTCCTCACCAATGGCCGCATTTGTCACCATTCCGGTTGCCAGAACCACCATATCCACCTTCAGCTGAATCTTCTCACCCAGGAGGGTATCATCCACCTCCAGCACCACATTCTTGTTCTCATCCTCACTGACACTGCTCACCTCACCTTTGGTGAGAAACATGCCTTCATCCTCTTGCATGCTCTTGTAGAAATACTCGTAGTGACCAGGGGTACGCATGTCCCTGTAGATCACATAGGCCTTGGCATCTTTGTCCTGAAGCCGCAGGTATTTGGCCTGCTTGAGAGACTCTATGCAGCAGGTCGAAGAGCAGTAAGACAGGTGCTCTGGATCCCTGGAGCCGGCGCACAGAATAAAGGCCGCTGATTTTACCGGCCGGCCGTCGGAGGGCCGCGTAATAGTGCCCTTTGAGGCAAGCTCTTCCATTGTGGCATTGGTGATGACGTTTTCGCTCTGGCCAAATCCCAGATGGGTTAAGTTGCTGGCGTCGTAGGGTACAGCTCCGGTGGCCACAACAATGGCACCTACCTTTTCGGTCACCACATTGCCGTTCTGCTTGATGTGTGCGGTATAGAGACAGGGCGCACCTTCAATCTTCTCCATGGTGGCCCCGGTATACACCGTGACATTACCGTCTTCTTCCACCGCTTTGATGCGATCGCCGATATCCACATCCTCCAGGTCGGTGTAAGGATGCTTCAGGGGAGCCTGCTTGTGGAGTTTATTCATCCAGCCGCCCAGCTGAGCTTCTTTCTCCACCAGCACCACCTCGTAGCCGGCCTTTGCCGCTTCAGTAGAGGCAGTAATACCTGCCAAGCCACCCCCCACCACCAGCAGCCGTTTGGACATTTCCTCTTCCGGCTGGAAGGGCTCCAGGGGCTCCATGTCCCCGACCTTGGTAATCCCCATCCGCAGGTAATCCTCGGCCATCATCTGGGTATCTTCTTCCCCTTTAGGCTGGCACCAGACCACCTGCTCCCTGAGGTTTACCCGATCCAGTACCACACTCGGCCCGAAGTCAAACACATCCTGCATGACCCGGGGGGAGCAGGCCGCGACCACCACTGCGTTCACCGCCTCATCACCGTTCAAATCTCCCTTGATGGCCTGCACCCCTGCTTCGCTGCAAAGAAAATCGTGGTCCTTGCAAACCGCTGGGCTGAATTCGTCATTGGCAACCGCGGCCAGGGCTTCCATATCCAGGGAATCCCCGATGCCACAGCCCTTGCATATATAAACCCCTACTTTCTTCTCCATTGGATTACCTCCTCACCGTAGATTGAATGGCCTTGAGCGCTGCAGCGGTAGCATCTCGGTTGGCAGTCGCCACATCCAGCGGCCTTCTGGCGCATCCGGCAGCATAGATTCCCGGCTTCTCACTTACGACAAAGCCACTTTCGTCGTAGCTTACATCAGCGGGCACCCTGGCCGTGGCCGTACTGGGCTCCATACCGGTAGCCAGCACCACCAGGTCCACTTTGGCCTGGCTTTTACTGCCACTGTAAATGTCCTCGGCCTCGACCACAATCTGGTCGCTGGCCGGATCTGCCTCTACCTTGGCAACCTTGCCCTTGATGAGGGTGACATTTTCGTCAGCTGCAACTTTGGTGTAGAACTCCTCGTATTTACCCAAAGCTCGGATATCAATGTAGAAGATGGTGACCTTGGCATCGGGGAGCTGCTCTTTGACATACGTTGTTTGTTTGAGTGAGGCCAAGCAGCAAATGTGGGAGCAAAAGGCCATGTAGTTCTCGTCCCGGGAACCGGCGCATTGTACAAAAGCGACACTCTCCACCGGTTTGCCATCTGCGGGTCGGACAATCTTGCCGTCGGTTGGACCATCAAAGGCTGCCAGCCGTTCCATCATCACGTTGGTGATCACGTTGGGAACCGTGCCGAATCCCAGATTCTCCATCTTAGTGGCATCGTAAGGATTCCAGCCGGTGGCCCAAACAACAGATGCTACCTTCAGGGTTACGCTCTCAGGCTGCATCTCCAGATCCACCGCCTCATACTGGCAGGCCTCCTTGGCCTTGGTTGCCTCCTCCGTGCCGATGATTTCCGGGGCAATCACATAGCGCATGGGATACGCCATGTCGTGAGGAAGATAGACAGCCTTGATCTTGTCCATGTTGTAATTGTACTCATTGGGGATTTCAGTGGTGACCCCCGCGGCACATTCCCCGCAGGCCGTGCAGTTCTCATTCACGTAGCGCGGGTTGAGTTTGATGGTCACATCGAAGTTTCCTTCCTCACCGGAGACATTTTCCACCTCAGCCATGGTGAAAGTTTTTATCCGGGGATTCTGTCTTATGCGGCGGAAATTGATTTCCAGGCCGCAACTGGGCGGGCAGAGCTTGGGAAAATATTGGTTCAATTGCGCCACCCGACCGCCGAAATACGGCCGCTTTTCAACAATAAAAACATCGCGGCCAGCCTCGGCCGCCTCCACCGCCGTGGTCAGGCCGCTGATACCGCCGCCCACCACTAAAATACTTTCAGTCAAAGCCTTTTCATCAGCCATCGCCTTCCTCCAAGGTATTTGGTTTTACTTTAGGGCAAGATTGTACGTAGGAAGAGTTACGACTAAACCCTAAGGAGGTTGCCCGACGCGCATGAGCTTGTCGCCGCCGCAACTTCCCTGTTCCGTATCTATAGCCGTTTTGCCGGGCAATCACCATAAGGTTTAGATTTTGGAGTCAACTCTGGGAGGGCTAAACAGCAGCCCTCAAATCTATAGCCCGGATATTTCATGAATTGCTGTCGCGAGACCACGAAGATGGGTGTGCCACCTGGCAACCGCAGGGTGTTGGTTCCGAGGTGTACCTGAACGGTACGTCGTAGGGGCCGACACCCGAGGACGCCGGGAAGGATGGCCATATTCGTGGTCGCAGTAGGCAATTCATGAAATATCCGGGCTAGGGTAAGTATCTTGGCCAACGGAAGTCTCAGTGTTGCCCAAGGAAAGGAAAGTTAGAAAAGTGCTCCAGACGCCAGTCCGGCGCCTGGAGCAGGATCAATCAGGTTTCACTTATAGGCCCAACCAATTTTGCACGGGCTCCTTGCGAATAGACCACTCTCTGGTGGCGGGATCCCACTTGGAGATGGTGAACACGAGCCAGTTCTCCTGGTCCAGGACCTCTTTGAAGTCAGCGCGGTAGTAGTAACCCGGGTAACGGGTCTCCTCCCTGAACATGAGGTGCCGCACGTGAGCCTCGGAGGTCCACATACGGTGGTAGTTCTCCCAGGCCCGCATCAACTCGTGCAGACCGTTGGCGCCCAGAAACGCTGAGTCCTCATAGAGCATTCTGAGCTCCTCCAGGGCCCGATTCAGCATGGCCGCGTTGGTGGTGTACCAACTGGAGGTACCACCGGCGTACTCGTCCATGATCTTGTTCAAGCGGAACAAGAACATCTTGGGCCGGATGTAATTGGGGGTAATATCGTCTGTAACCGTGTAGCCCTTGCCCTCTTCGAAGGTCTTCAAGGGCTTCAGGATTTCAGCCTTGATTTCCTCGAATTTAGAGGCGTCAAAATTCACATCCCCGGGGTTATCCACCAGGAACTTGATGGCCGCTTTAGCGGCGATCCGTCCTTCGGCGTGGGAGCCGGAAGAAAACTTGTGAGCAGAACAGGCCACCCCGTCACCGGCGGTGAACAGACCCTTGATCGTGGTCATCCGGTTGTAGCCCCAATTCCACTCAGGCGGTGCCAGGTCTGCGGGTCCGCTCACCCACATACCGGCGTGGGAGGCATGGGAGCCGATAAAATAGGGCTCGGCTGCCATCATCTCTGACGACTTCTCTTCCGGGAAGATATTCTGGCCGGCCCAGACCAGCGCCTGGGAGATGGTCATATCCAGGAAGTCTTCCCAGGCCTCGGCCTCCAGCTCTTTCATCTTCTTCTTGTAGGCCTTGGGATCATCCTTGTACTTTTCGGCCAGGGTGGCGATGGCCCGTTCAGTCCTTATGGACACCGGACCCCTGCCCTCCATGCACTCAATCATCATCTGGTGGTTACGCAACGGCGTGGGCACCGGCTTGGCGCTGTCATATGGTGCCCAGGGCTTGAGTATGTCCAGATTGTGGATGTACTCCTCATCGAAAGCGTTGGTGGCCGACGCCTTGAAGAACAGGAACCAGGCGCCCACCGGGCCGTAGCCGTCCTTGAACCGGGTGGGGATGAAACGGCTTTCCATCTGGGCCAGCTCAGCCCCCACCTGCGCCATCATGGCGTAGTTGGAGCCGGCGTTCCAGGGTGGATACCAGGTGCGGCCCAGACCCTCGCCCACGGAGCGCGGTCGGAAGATGTGCACGGCGCCACCGCACATGCAGCAGATGGCCTTGGCCTTGATGAAATAGACCTTGTTCTCGCGGACGCTGAAGCCTGCGGCCCCGGCGATCCGGCTGGGGTCATTGGCGTCGGTGAACAGCTTGACGATGAACAGCCGCTCGATGATGTTGTCCACACCCAGGGCGTTCTTGGTGGCCTCGGCTACGATTACCTTGTAGGACTCGCCGTTGATCATAATCTGCCAACGGCCGGCGCGCTGATAGTTACCCTCGGCATCCTTCCACATGGGGAGTCCCCATTTCTCGAACAGGTGCACCGAGGAATCCACATGGCGGGCAATATCGTAGACCAGGTCCTCACGGATGGTCCCCATCTGGTCATTCTGGACATAGCTGACAAAATCCTCGCAGCTGTTCTCCCCTTTGCCAGCACCGATGTAGGTGTTGATGGCGGAAAGCCCCATGGCCACCGCGCCGCTGCGGTCCACCGCAGCCTTGTCTACCATGAGCACGCTCAAGTTGTTCTTCTTGGCCCAGTAAGATGCCTCCCAGGCCGCACCGCAGGCGGCCATGCCGCCACCGACGATCAGAAGATCAGTACTCAGTTCGACGGTTTCAAAAGCCTCCATAATTTTTTCCTCCTCAAATTACTTGGTGGGCAGCGTATCGAAGCCCCCCGATGTTGGCTCAGTCCACAGGTTCTCATCGTTGAGATCACCAGGGCCCTCAGGAAAACCACCATCGGGCACAGCCATGCCTTCCTCGGTGGTGCGGATGGGGAACTTGAACCGCTTGATAGTGCCGTTTCTGAACTTGACCGTCCACATGATGTCTTCGGAACCGCGCAGGGGTACGACGCTGGCACCCATGGGCACGAAGTCGGCATAACCGCGAACGTCCATGGCCTGCTGGGGACATATCTTTACGCAGCTGTAGCATTCCCAGCAAAACTCGGGCTCTTGGTTGTACGCCTTCATGGCCTCCGCGTCTAACACCATCAGGTCGTTGGGGCAGATGTACATGCAAGCTGTCCTGTCCTGCCCCTTGCATCCGTCACATTTTTCATCAATGACGTAACTTGGCATTGATTTACCTCCTAAGTTTTTTTTCCGAAAATCGTACGTAAACACTTAATAGAGATCCGAAATTCCTAAGTCCATAGCCAGAACAAATGCCCGCTGATCACCTCCTTCCACTGAGTGCTATTTAGCTGTCAAGTGGTCATAGAAAGCAAATACTTCTATGCCTGGTTATATTCGGCCGGATAATACCTTTCGGGCCGGCTGTCTTTTGGTCGTCTTCGACCAATCCTCTTACGACTATTTCTCGATCTTCTCCTCGGCGTCTCCGGTGGCGTGGCCATGCAGTTTGATTTCCACCTTCTCCTCGAGACCGGCATAGTAATCCTGGAGAATCGTTACCACTTCGGGCCTGGAGAATTCCTTGGGCAGTTCGCCGCCCTCGGACAGGGTCTTGCGAACCAGGGTACCGCTCAAAAGCAACCGGTCATCCTTGCCGTGGGGGCAGGTCTTCATGGAACACATGCCGCCGCACTTGTAGCAGTGGAAGGTCCAGTCAATGGGGAGCGGCTTCAGTTCCAACGACCCCTCTGGGATCTCATGAAAGATATGCTGGGCATCGAAGGGGCCATAGTAATCGCCCACACCAGCGTGGTCACGGCCGACTATCAGGTGGCTACAGCCGTAGTTTTGGCGGAAGCAAGCATGGAGCAAAGCTTCACGGGGGTCCAGCGTAGCGCATCTCCATGGGGTAGCCGCCCTGGATAACCGCCTCTTTGACGAAGTAGTTGTCCACCAGGGCCTGAATCGCGTCCACCCGCACGTCAGCGGGAATATCGCCTTCCTTCAGTTTGCCCAGGAGCTGATGGATGTAAAGGCCGTCGCTCACCTCCATGGCGATCTTGGCCAGGTACTCGTGGGAGCGGTGCATGGGGTTGCGAAGCTGCAGCGCCGCCACCGTACGCCAACCCTTCTCCTCAAATATTGCCCGGGCCTGAGCCGGTGTCTGATAGAGATCGCCAAATTCTGTGGGGTAAAAGCTCTCGCTCAGCACCTTTATAGGGCCGGCCAGGTTGATCTCCTCCTGAGCCATGACCTTCTGCACCCCGGGATGGCCCTCAGTATCATTGGTCCAGAAGATCGCCTTGCACTCGTTGACCTTGTCGATGGTGTATTTTTCCGTCACCTTCATGGTGGCCAGGATCTCGTCATTTTCCGCATCCACGAGAGCGACCTCTTCATTGACGTCAATGCTGTCCGCCAACTCTTTGGTCGCCGACAGGGTGATGGGAATGGGCCAGAAAGTGCCATCTGCCGTCAAGTACTTGTCACAGACTCCCTTCCAGTCGTCATAGCTCATGAACCCCTCAAGCGGGGTGAAAGCGCCGATGCCCAGCATGAGCACGTCAGAAGCTTCCCGTGAAGTCATAGGTACTTTCTTTAGGGTCTTTGCCTTTTCAACTTCTGCCTTGAGCTCATCGCCCTCTAGCAGCAGCGGTTTCAGCTTTCTCTCTTTTCCGTGTGGAGGTACCAACTTCGACATTTCCTGTTCTCCCTTCTTCAATGAGTATTCATTTCCAAAAAACTTTATGAGTTTGGGCAAGCCCTACTACCAGGGCGCCTTCTCAACAACTCAGTGGAGTTTTCTCTTCCACTCCTACAAAAAGCGCAAAATTATCCTGTCCCGCCTGTTGCTTGTGAAAATTTACTCTAACTGCAATAGGCAATAACGCCTCGATCCCTACGGTGTCGCGCCTCGGGATTTTTTCCCTTTCGGGTGGCGGGTAAAATCCGCTTACACGACTGCCGGGCTACCGCGTCTGTTCATTATCCCGGTAGATGAAACGGTTCGTTTTCGTTTCGCTAAACCGGAAAGTCTCATTTACAGCAGGCTCAAAAGGGCGGCGTCTTCCACCAACCCCTCCATGTTCGGGCCCAGTAAATGCCTGAGCACCACTCCGTTGCGAGGGGAGAGAAAATACATTGGCTGGCCTGATTTTGTACTATCTTTAACAATGTTTGGGGCAATATACCCTGTAACAGATAAATCTGCAAGCATTTTTTTTCACAAATCTATGTGACATTTAGGCTTTTTAGAAGGGGTCACAAAAGTGGTTGACTTTATAGAGAAAAATAGATAACTGCAGGAAGATTTGGGATTTCAGATTGTAGATTTATGATTTATGATCCGGTGTCAGGTGTCAGGGAAGAATAACAACAAAACTGAAACCTGTCGAAGAGCCCGTCTGAAGCGAAGCGGCAGCGGGGAACACTGAAACCTCAGTCATTGTGATCTGCTATTTGGCTATATTAGACTGAAAAAAGGTGAGAACCTTGTCGAGTAGTCGGCCCTTTCCTCTGTACGGTTGGGTAGCTCTTTGTGCGCTAGTCACTGCCCAAGTGCTCCTTCTTTCCGGTATAGAGGTGGTGAGGTACTGGTTCTTTCCTCTTGCCTGGTGGCCGTACATTCTGATCGTTGACGGGCTCGTCTACCACCGTAAAGGCAGTTCACTGCTCAAGCACCATCCGCGCGAGTTTTTTCTCCTTTTACCCTGGTCTGTCTGCTTCTGGCTCATCTTCGAGCTCTTCAACGTTGTCCTGAACAACTGGCACTACGTCTTGGTGCCTGAAAATATTCTCCAACGCTGGGCTGGATATGCGGTGTGCTACGCTACTGTACTCCCGGGACTATTTGAGACCATGGAGCTCTTGGATGCCTATGCTCTTTTTAAAAAATCGCGGGTGCGACCCATTTCCGGCTCAACTCGTTGGTATGTTCCCTTTGTAATCACGGGGCTCGTCTTCCTGCTTTTACCCCTTGTCTGGCCTCAGTACTTTTTTCCGCTGGTCTGGGGTATTTTTGTATTTCTCCTCGAACCTCTGAATCATCGCTTGGGATTGCGCTCTCTGATGCGGGAGTGGCAGCAGGGGACTCTCCGTACCTTTTATCTCTTGCTGACAGCGGGCGCCATTTGCGGCCTTTTGTGGGAGTTTTGGAACTACTGGACCCTAACCAAGTGGGTCTACACCGTGCCTCACGTCGGCTGGCTGAAGGTTTTTGAAATGCCTATACTCGGTTTCTTTGGCTTCCCCCCATTTGCGGTTGCATGTTACGTTATGCTGAGTACCGTCTCTCTTCTTCGTCAGGGACGGAGTTGGCAAGATCCATCCAAGCCTGTCACCCGGTCACGACCAGGGCTGGCAATCCTCGTGGGTCTCGCCTTGGTCACCTTTTGCCTGTTTGCTTTCCACCAAATCGACGTTCACACTGTCGCGACCTGGCGACCATAGGTCAGCAGGCAGCAGGCAGCAGACAGCTGGCAGCCAAAAGATGGAGGATATTTCCTATTTGCTGCCGGCTGCAAGCTGCAAGCTGCCTGCTGTCAATTACTTGGCTTGACCTGGCCTCCCCCCACGGGTTAATAGTTAGGCTTCGACAGGCGAAAAGGAATACCTACGTGGAGCCTACAACCTTTTATCTCCAAAGCTTGGGTTGCCCGAAAAATCGGGTTGACAGTGAGGTCATTCTGGGCGCCCTCATCAATGGCGGCCACAAGCCAGTAGAGGATCCTCTGGAGGCCCGGCTTATCGTGGTAAACACCTGCAGTTTTATCGAGAGTGCCACTCAGGAATCCATTGATACCATTTTGGAACTGGCCCAAGCCAAGCAGCGAGGACAGTGTAAGTTCTTTGTGGTGGCAGGCTGTTTGCCCCAGCGTTATGGCCGCAAACTGGCTAACTCCATGCCCGAAGTGGACCTCTTTGTTGGCACCAGTTCGTTTGCTCGTTTGCCTTCTCTCCTCGCCAACCTTCAGCAGGGGGACCGGAAAAGACTCAGTATAGAGTCCCCCAGATTTTTGATGACTTCGGAAACTCAACGAGTTCTTTCGACTCCGTTTTACAGTGGTTACCTCAAGATTGCGGAAGGTTGCAGTAACCGCTGTACTTTTTGTACCATCCCGGCCATCCGAGGTCCCTACCGCAGTCGGCCTCGGGACGACCTGCTTCAAGAGGCCGAATGGCTCGCTTCGCAGGGGGTGATAGAGCTCAATCTGGTGGCGCAGGATACAACTGGTTATGGCATAGATCTGGGCACTGAGTCCCGTCTTTCAGACCTTTTGGAAGATCTGGCAAGAATTGGCAAGTTCTCATGGATTCGAATTCTGTATGGCTATCCCCAGAGGATAGACCGCAGGCTCCTGGAAGTTATGGCGTCGTATGACTGCATCTGTAAGTATCTCGACATTCCTCTTCAGCACGTATCCGCACGATTGCTCAAGGCCATGGGTCGATCCGGCTCTTCCGAGGAATTCCATGAAATCATTGCTTTCATTCGCGCTTATCTGCCGGAGGTAACTCTTAGGACTACACTTATAGTGGGATTTCCAGGAGAAACGGAAGCGGACTTCCAAGAGCTCTATGAGTTTGTGGAGAAGGCGGGTTTCCAGCGGCTGGGAATATTCCCTTATTCACCCGAAAAAGGTACGAAAGCTGCGAGGCTGAAGAATGCTGTGGAGGAATCAGTCAAACAGGAACGGCTCCGGGCACTTGTTGATCTCCAGGAAAAAGTTAGCCTGGATTACCACCAAAAACTCGTTGGCACCGTCCAGCCGATCCTCGTTGAAGGAGTGAGTGGCGAGACCGACCTCCTGCTGGAAGGGCGCCTCGCATCGCAAGCTCCTGAAGTAGACGGTTGCGTGTTAATCAATGAAGGCTTCGGTCAGGTGGGTGAGATTATGGACGTGCGAGTTACTGAAGCTCACCCTTACGATCTGGTCGGGGAAATTATTGAAAACGCCACCTAGTGTCCACCCGGAATTTCTGGATAGACAATTGTTTTGACAATAGGCTCAATTTGGGCTATGTAAAGGTATTCTAGTGTTTTTCCAGCCCTAACTTTAACTCAGGAACGTCACCCTTGTCCCTCAAGAGCACCGCAAAAGATTTGACGCCCCCCCAGTATTCCTTCTTCGGTCAGCTGGATGATGACCTACAGCGCATCGAGGAGGAAATGAAAAAAAATCTGCACTCAAGTGTTCCACTCATCGCTCTGGTGACGCGCTACATCATGCGCAGTGGTGGAAAACGTCTGCGCCCTCTGTTGATGGTGCTCGCCACCCGATTATTAGATTACCAAGGCAACTACCAATATGCCCTCTCCATCGTCTTCGAGTACCTGCACGCCGCCACCCTTCTCCATGATGATGTTGTGGATAATGCTGAACTGCGGCGCGGCAGGCCATCGGCCAACACCCTCTGGGGCAATGCCGCTGTAGTCCTCGTGGGTGATTTTCTGCTGGCCACCTCCTTTCTCCTTACCGTGATGAGTGGCAACTTGGAAATCCTCCAGGTCCTCTCAGAAACTACCACCTCCATGGCCGAAGGTGAGGTTCTACAGCTCATCAATAGTGACAATCTAGAGATATCTGAAGAGGACTACATAGAGGTTATAACACGCAAGACTGCGATTCTCATTTCGGCAGCCTGCCAGATCGGTGCCATCCTTGGTGAGGCTGACGAGGAGCAAGAAGAGGCCCTGCGTCGCTTCGGCCTCAACCTAGGCGTCGCTTTCCAGCTCAGAGACGACTTCCTGGACTATGCCGGCAGCGAGGAGGAGTTTGGCAAGCCGGTGGGGAAGGATCTTCAGGAAGGCAAGATCACCCTACCCCTCATTCACGCCCTGCAGTCGAGTAACGAAGCGGACCGCCAGCGTCTGGTTGAACTCATCACCTCAGAAGGTAATTATGAAAAAGCCTTTGCTGAGGTCAAAACAATTATCCAACAGTATCAGGGACTCGACTACACTGACCAGCTTGCGAACCGTTATATTGCCGAGGCCAAATCAGCTCTGTCAACTTTCCCACCCTCACCCACCCTAGAATCCTTTCTCGAGATCGCCGATTATACCCTTACGCGCCGCACCTAGTACGTCACTTTCCTTTTTCATCCCTTCCATGTGTCAAGACGAGATACTTAGTGTTTCCGGCCAGCTTTTATTTGCCCCTGGATGAATATGGGTATGAGGTTTGCATAGAAATTGTATCCACTTTGACATGTGTGGAAAAAGTCTATGATTTGACCAAACAAACGTAGAGGAAATCAATGTTGCCTAAGAAGTATAAAAAGCCGGCTCTCATATTGGGTGTCCTGGTTCTAATAGTTTTGATACTTGTTTTGTTTGTCCGGCTCTACTTTACCGGCGAACTCCTCACCGCCTGGATCACACCTCCTTTGGAACATTATCTGCACCGCAACGTGACTTTTGCAGAGGCTAAGGTTGGTTTTCGCGGTTTTCGCGTAAAGGGCTTGGAGATACGAAAGGAAGGTGCTCATGCTCCATTGCTCAAAGGTGAAAAGCTTGAGCTTCGATGGAAATTCAAAGAACTATTAAAAGGTAGGATCGTCATCCACACCCTCGTATTTACCAGACCGGAGATCACCCTTGTCCGGCAGAAAAACGGAGCGCTCAACATTGCCGATCTCCTACCGGAAACGACCAACGCGGAAAAGACTGCACCTGCCAGGAAAAAGCATAACAGAGAGCCCGCCGGTGTCCCCCTTTTCATTGCCTTGCTTTCTATGCAAGATGGGCAACTGAGCTTCGTGGATCTTTCTCAACAGCCCCAAGCAACATTAAAAGTAAGCAAGATCAGATCGCGCCTCACGGACTTTTCAACCAGTGGTCCCATTCCGTTCGAGATAGAGGGGCAAGTCCAGGGAGCAGAAGAAAGATCTCTTGCCATCAATGGAACGTATGACCTGGCCAAGAATACTCTGAAAGGAAACGTAAAGCTCCAAGGGATCGACCTTGCCACCCTGAGTCCTCTTATTGCCAGCATTCCCTCTGACCTTATCCAACAGGGCAAATTGACGATGGAAGCATCCATGGCAGCAGAGGATTTCGACCACTTCCTGACCAAAGGCAGCCTGGCCATTAGTGGGCTCAAAATAAAAAAAGACGAAAAACTTACAGAGACCCTTCAGATTGAAGCCGGTTTTCGACTGGATGCAGTACGCTCTCAGCAGACCCTTGAAATAGGCAATCTTGATCTCGTGCTTAATGGTCAGAAAGCCAAGATCCAGGGCATTCTTACTCAGTGGCAGCAAAGGCCTCACCTCGACTTCACTATGAGTTCGCATCAAATTAAACTGGATGAACTCCTAGCACTATTACCCGCAACACCATCTCCAACCGAAACATCCAAGGCGGACCCCGGGCAACCACCAGCACAGGATAAGCCTTTAGCTGAAAATGTGGTGCCAGAACCCGGCTCTGAGTCAGGATCGCCCCCGGTTCTAACCGATTCGACGAAGAAATCTGAGGGAACACCGGAAAAGTCTGAGGTGAAAACCGAATCCGCCCCCGGTACTGATCAAAGTAAAGAAGCACCGGGGGAGCCAGTTGCGTCGAGTCCCGCAGCCGCAGCCAATCTGCCGTCTAAAGTTAGCCAGTCAGGACCAAAGCCCATTCCACTTGATGCCCAGGGAGAGATTCATCTGGATTGGTTCTTATACAATAAACTGGTTGTAAGTAATGTGGACTGCCAGCTTATCCTCCAAAACGGCAAGCTTCGAGTGGAACCGCTGTCAGCATCACTTTATGGTGGTGCACTAGGAGGAAGTGTGAAGGGTGATGTAGAGTCGCCGGGCCCGCCCTTTCAATCCGCCGTTTACGCTGAGAATATACTCCTGGACGAGATCATAGCTGCTTTTTGGCCACAAACGAAGGGGAGCTGGTCAGGTAATGTTAACCTGATCTCTCGAGCAGAGGGGAGTGGCGCCGATCTGCCCGCACTTGAGTCCCGCATTTATTTGAACATCAATGAGGCGGATTTCTCTGGACATCCCCTCTTTGTCAAGCTTGCAGAGTTGTTCCAAGCGGAGAATCTCCAACAGCTACACTTCTCCCAGGTCACTGCAAGGGTGTTTACCAGCCAGGGAATTGCCACTCTCAAAAGGTTGCATCTGGTGGGGCCAATAGTCCAAGCAGAAGGTACTGGCACCGTGGGCCTACTAGACCAAACGCTTGACTTGCATCTGTCCCTCCAGATCCGAGCTCAGTATGTTGGCAAAATCCCGCAACTTCGAGATATAGCAACCAAGATTGCCGATAAGCATGGCTTCGTTCAGCTCCCTCTCACTGTGACCGGCACCATTGGTGAACCAGTATATGGGCTGGATCAGCGCTGGTTGAATAAAACTGCCAAAAGGTTGGGTGTGAAGCAGGGGAAAAAGCTTAAGAAGAAGCAGCCTGCCAAGCCGGCTCTAAACCAACAAAAGCAGAAGCAGCTCAAGGAAGGATTAGAAAAACTTGTCCAGTGAAATACCAAAGATAACCCCGACAAACCATCGCGCTGCTTGACTCCCCGCCACCTAGTGTCCCCTCCAGTTGTTCTGGGATCTCAACTGGCCTCACTCCACGTACGTGAGCGGATTCGTAGGTTGGTCTTCTCGGAGCCAAGTCCCCTCGCGCGGCTTATCGGGGTCATTTCCATTTTAACATAGCGCACTAGATTTCATCTAGGTTATTTTTAGTTTCTGTGAGATTATTTTCGCGTTAGATGTCAGACCTCCGACTTATCAGCTTTTTATCAATCCGCAATCCTAATTCCGCAATCCGCAATGTCACCTCATCCCCGCTTCGCTTGCCCTCTATTGTTAGGTGGTAGCAGCACGCTATGCGCTCTGCGCTTGGCGCTAGGCGGCGAACGGAGTGAGCCAAAACTGACGACTGACAAGGCAGAAATTCCCTGGATTTTCGTAAGAAAAAGTGGTAAGCATCCTATGGGTTGTGGAAGTTTTCACCAGCAGAAAACTTTATCCTAATGTTGCATACCTCCCGAAGAAAACCGTAGACTCTGTCACCTTCTGGGACCCTGGGTTTCGAGGAGGCGGTGGAATATCTGCAGGCAAAGCTAATCATGACAAAACGTACTTCATTTTTCCTTCTCCTGACCGTCCTTGTCACCGGGGCAATAGTGGCCTTGGTCGTGTGGAAGTGGGATGTGCTGGTTGAAAAAATCTCAGAGGAGAAGGTAGATGCCGAAAGGCATGCCTGGATGGAGCGAACCAGAGAACTCGAGGGTATCATCATTGAGATGCAGAAAGGGATGGAACCGGAGCCGTTGCGTCCGGCGGAACGTTTACGTCAGGTTTTTGGCCCTTCATCCCCTCTGGCAAAAGGAGCTTCGCCAAAAACTATGAAGTGTGTGGAACTGGAAAAATCACTCCGCGCCTTCTGCCAATACCTGGATGCCGGTGAAACCTTCCGCTCTCAGAAGACTTACCGCGACAGCTGGGCCCTTTTTACTGACATTCTTGCGACACTTGAGCGAAAGCCTCCAACCATAAGCGCGGAAGCATACCGCCCCTCTATCATAATTGAAAATAGCTATTATTTCTTTCGGTTACTGAGAAGGAAAAAGATGGGCATTGTTCGCGAAGTGCTCCAGTACGAAGCAGATCTGGCAGAGCCCCTCATGGGTATCCTGTACCACTGGCTCATGAGTGGACGGAGCTGCGACAAGCCGCCATCTTCTGCATCCAATTTGGATATCATCTACCGCTACGCCGGATTTTTTCTCAACACCTTGGGAGGCCATTCTTATCTGTACCGGCGAGACTCCAGAATTAGCCTGTTGACCATTTATTACTCCATTCTTGTTGTTCACGAGGCTAATTCACGGGGATTCAACGAAGTGGGCCTGGATCTCCGCTTCTTCCTCCCCCTGATTTTTAGCGAGATTCAGAGCCGCAATGACCTCTTATACGCGGAGGACTATTTGCAGGTCCTGACCGATCTTCAACTACAGTACTTCCGTATAGAGTGAAGGCAAGGGGTTGACTCGAATTCAAACTAGTTTATTTAATAGTGTACATTCGGAAATCAGAGATTCCCGGATGAAGCTGTCAGCACTCAGCGGTCAGCTTAACCTTATGTTTTTAAATGTATCTTGCTGAGAGCTGAAAGCTGATCGCTAATGGCGCTCATGCGAAAACGAGGGTTTTCGGATGAGCACCAAGGTTTTGGGCTACCTAACGGAGGAACTTATGGCGACTAGATTCATTGACAATGGCGATGGCACTGTGACTGATAGGGAGACCAATCTCATCTGGCAGAAAGACACAGCCCCGGAGCGGAATATCTGGCCTGAAGCAGAAAAGTATATCCAGCAGTTGAACGAAGCTGGTTTTGCCGGTCATAATGACTGGCGCCTCCCTAACAACGAGGAATTATCAACCCTTATCCTCTCTCGAGAGACCAGTAAGCGTCTTTATATAGATCCGATATTTGGTTCGCAGCGCTGCTTCTGGAGCTCGACCACCCGCGGTCACCACGTGGCCTGCTACGTTGATTTTTTCTATGGCGGGGTGTACCGATTCGAAGAAAATTATGTCAACCATTCGGTGCGCGCAGTGCGTGGCGACATGAGGAAAACAGCTGATAAGCAGCAGTCAGCCGCATAGCTTTATGCGACGCGGCGTCACGGATTTGTGTAGGGTGGGCACTGCACACCGAATTGATGGTGGGCGGTGCCCACCCTACATTACTTCTCCGGGTCTTTTTTTTAGGGCTAGAAAATAATGAAAGGTTACGTCCAAGTCTATACCGGTGATGGTAAGGGCAAAACCACCGCTGCCATCGGTCTGGCCATCAGAGCTCTAGGCGCCGGTTGGCGGGTCTTCTTCGCCCAGTTTTTGAAAGCCGGAGAATACAGTGAACATAAGGCCTTAGCACAATTCTCAGATCATCTCACCATCAAGACTTACGGAAGAAATGTTTTCATAAAGGGAGAGCCAGAAGAGGAAGATCGAAGGTTGGCCCAGGAAGCCTACTTTGAGATCGCTGAGATTGTTGCTTCTGGGCGCCACCGCTTAGTGATTCTTGATGAAGCGAATGTGGCTGTTCATTATGGCCTGATAACGGTTGACCAAATTCTCGATCTCATTGACCGGAGGGCTGAGGGAGTTGAATTGCTCATCACTGGCCGCTATGCCCATTCTCGGCTGATTGAGCGCGCCGATCTGGTCACCGAAATGCGTGGAGTCAAACACTACTTCGATCGAGGCATAAAGGCTCGGGTGGGAGTGGAGAAATGAAGGTTTCAGGTGTCGGGTGTCAGGGAAGAAAAACAACAAAACTGAAACCTGAACACTGAAACCTTAGTCATGATGTTAAGAAGTGTTCTATGAAAAGGATAACCTTGGTAACCGGGGGTAGCAGAAGCGGCAAGAGTAAACACGCCCTGGAACTCGCGGCCTCTTATAATAACAAAGCCTTCATCGCCACTGCCGAAGCCACAGATGATGAGATGCGGGCCCGCATCGAGCGCCACCGACGCGAACGGGATCCCTCCTTCCACACTTGGGAGGAACCGGTTGACCTGGCGGCTGCCTTGAGTTCTTTGCCTGACGGCACTGAAGTGCTGGTGCTGGACTGCGTAACAGTCTGGCTCGGAAACCTTGCCCATCGTGACAAGATCATCGATGGGACCTCTCCAGAAATTGAAGCCTTTTTGGATGTTCTCAGTGCTCCACCCTGCCACTTGATCCTGGTGACAAACGAGGTAGGCATGGGCATTATCCCTGGCGATTCAGCCACACGACGGTTTCGCGACCTTGCGGGTAGCATTAATCAACAGCTGGCGGAAAAAGCAGATAAGGTGATTCTCACGGTCTGTGGGATTCCCCTCCGAGTAAAGTGAAGTAAAATGATCTAAAGTGTCTAAAATACCCAAGAAGGAAATTGATACATTCCGAAGGACCTTTTTGTGGAAAGACTGAAACCGATTCTAGATGCAATCACTCCTGTTGACCGGAGTTTAGAAACCGAAATTCGCGCTCACCTGGACAACCTGACTAAACCGTTAGGCAGTCTGGGATTTTTGGAAGATCTGGCCGCCAGCTACTGTCTCATATTTGATACTACCAGACCGCAGCTGGGGAAAAAAAGAATCGTCACCTTTGCCGGTGACCACGGTGTTGCCGCAGAAGGAGTTTCGGCCTACCCCAGCGAAGTCACACCTCAAATGGTCTACAACATGCTTGGGGGTGGGGCCGCCATTAATGTTCTGACCCGGCACGTCGGGGCTGATCTGCAGGTAGTGGACATTGGCGTGGCTGACCCTCTGGAAGGTGCATCTGGGCTAGCGAGAAAGAAGGTAAAGGCCGGGGCCGATAATATAAGCACCGGCCCCGCCATGAGCGAGGAGGAGGCCATCCAAGCGATCCAGGTTGGAGTGGACCTCGCCAACGGTGCTGCCGACGACGGTGTGGCCCTTTTGGGCACTGGTGAGATGGGCATTGCCAACACCACGCCATCCTCTGCACTTTATGCCTCTTTGATTCCCTGCTCTGTAGTGGAGGTTACCGGGCGTGGCACTGGAATCGATGATGATCGGCTTCAGAATAAAATCAAAGTTATAGAGCGCTCCCTTGCAGTCAATGTCCAACTCTTTAGCAATCCCCTAAGCACCCTTGCCGCAGTGGGAGGTCTGGAGATCGCTGGAATATGTGGACTCATTTTAGGTGCGGCTGGTCGCCGGGTGCCCGTGGTGGTTGACGGATTTATCTCCTCTGCCGCAGCTCTTGTGGCCATGCGGCTCAGGGAATCAGTAAGCGACTATCTCTTCTTCAGCCATTGCTCTGCCGAGGCAGGTCACCGCACCTTTTTCGAGCGATTAGGTATCCGGCCCGTACTCGACCTCGACATGAGGCTGGGCGAAGGTACCGGCGCCGCCCTAGCCATGCAGGTGATTGAAGCTGCGGTCAAAATCTACAATGAAATGGCAACTTTTGACTCAGCCGAAGTCAGTGGCAAGGAATGAGGACACGGCGATGGGGTGATACGGCGACACGGAGACGGAGAGACGCGGTGAAACGGAAAGACGGCGAAGCGGCGAAAAAGAAGCAATAATCTCCGTGTCGCCGTTTCCCCGTGTCGCCCTATCGGTTGGCTTTCGCTCAGAGCTCCGTTAAAACCATCGAGATAACTCACATGCTTCGTGGACTGATTACTGCCTTCCGCACCCTGACCATCTTTCCGGTTCCCGGCAGAGACACGTCCATCCACAGCGATTCTTTACCTTTTTTCCCTGTAGTGGGAGCTGTACTCGGACTACTCCTCTGGGCTTTGAGTCTGACCAATACTTTGATCAATGGCAATGGCGGCTGGCCCATGGGAGTAGCAGCAATCATGCTTCTCGCCAGCGTCATAAGCACCAGATCACTTCATCTGGACGGTCTGGCTGATTTTGTTGATGCTATGGGTGGGGGCTGGGATCAGAGCAAGCGTCTCGAGATCATGAAAGACACCCGGCTGGGAGTCTTTGGCGCTGTGGCCATCATCCTCACTTTGCTGTGCAAATGGTTGGCTTTCGCCAGACTGGTTACAACCGGATCCACAATTTGGCTGATCCTTATTCACATGCTTTCCCGGACCATGCAGGTCCATCTGGCGGTGGAATTGCCCTATGCAAGAAGTGAGGGCGGGACCGCCCTTCCTTTTGTTCAGGATGCTCCAGGGTATCATCGCTGGGCTGCATTTACCATTGTCCTGATCGCAACCCTGGCCTACGGACCTTTGGGCTTGGTTGCTCTGGCTGTCGCCCAAATCATAACCTGGGTATACGGGTCTTGGTGTAGAAGAAATATGGGTGGTATCACCGGTGATTTATTAGGGGCCGGGAACGAGATAATTGAAGTAACCCTTTTACTCCTGGCCGCCATCCTGGGCAATCAACTGCCCGCCTGTATTGGCTGGGGGTGGCTGCTCAATTAGCATTGAGCATGGAGAGATAATTTCGAATTGCGAAATGCGAATTGCGAAATGATAATGCGAACCTCAGTTGTGGATTTAGTATTTTAAAATTCGAAATCCGAAATCCGAAATCCGAAATGCTCTTCCTTGTGCCTTGCGCCTTGAGCCTTGTGCCCTGAAGAGACGGTTCAATAATGACCAATGATGAACATGTACATGGCGGTGATCCGGAACGGGAATTGAAACGGCTGGGCCTTGCGACTCGGGACGTGCTCGATTTCAGCGTCAACGTCAGCCCTTTGGGTGTTCCCTCAAAGATCAAAGCCATCTGGAACGAACTTCTTGCGGAGGTGGATCGCTATCCCAGTGTGGATGGACAGGGGATAGCGCGCTACTACCAGGAAAGGTTCGATTTGGATCCGGCTAGGGTGTTGGCAGGCAACGGCTCCACCGAACTCATCTACCTGACGCCCCGGGCTCTGGAATTGCGGAAAGTGGTAGTGATCACCCCTTCCTTTCATGACTACACCAGATCCAGCTTGGCTGCCGGGGCAGATCTGCTAGAGGTAGAACTCAAGGCTGAAGAGGGTTTTACCCCTCCAGGCTTTGATATACTCAAGAAGGTTATGGCCGAGGCTGACGGACTATTTGTCGGTAATCCAAACAATCCCACTTCCACCGTTTTTCCCCGGCAACTTCTCCTGGATCTAGCCGCGTCCTTCCCCAGCAAGTGGATTCTCGTGGACGAGGCTTTTGTCCAGTTTCTCGATCAGCCGGAAGAGGTGAGTCTGATCCGGCAGGAGCCTCCGCAAGAGAACATTCTTGTCTTCCACTCACTCACTAAATTCTTTGCACTTCCCGGTCTGAGATTGGGTGCTGTTGTCGGCCATCCCAATACAATCTCCCGGCTGCGTCCCCTCAAAGAACCATGGAGCGTGAACCGAGTTGCCGAAAAGGTGGCGCTCGAGTTAATCAAATGTGCTGACTACGAAAAGCGCCTATCTCAGCTTGTTTGTCTGGAACGTCCCAGGGTTTTCGACAGATTACAAGACATTTCCGGGTTTCAACCCTTCGAGCCTGCAGCCAATTTTATTTTGGCTCGCTGGACGTTGACGGACCAGTTGGATGATCTCTTGCGCTTCATGCTGGGTTCAGGGGTTCATCTGCGGGACTGCCGAAACTTTCCTGGCTTGCAGGATAACTTTTTTCGCATGGCAATTCGCCAACCAGAAGAAAACGATAGGGTCCTCTCGCTCATGCGAAGTTGTTCTGACCACTATCTATGATCCTTGCCGCCGCCATACTTGTTTCTGCCTTGGCTCTAGATTCACTTCTAGGTGATCCTCCCTTTCTCTTCCACCCGGTTCGACTCATAGGCGCTACTATTTCTGCTTTCGAGAAACTATTACTGCGGCTGAGATGGTCGGGCTCAGGTGGCGGAATCCTTTTAGTGACCATGACAATCGGTCTTGCCATTGGGGCTTATTGGACCCTCCGACAATTCATTGGTGGGCTACATCCCTTCCTGGCCACAGTTTTGGATCTCTATCTGGCCTACTCTTGCCTGGCATTAAAAGATCTGTGCAAGCACGCCGAACCAATTGCTGAAACCTTGACCAGGAGCGATTTGACTCAGGCCCGCACTGAACTCCAGAAAATTGTAGGGCGAGACACCTCAAACTTAAATCCCGAGGGTGTGGCTAGAGGGGCGGTGGAGAGTGTGGCGGAAAATTTCGTTGATGGGGTTCTCTCACCTATTTTTTGGTACACCCTGATAGCAGTTTTCAGCCATGTGTTTGGCTGCCCTGCACCTGCGGCAGCAGGCATAGTGGGTATGCTTGGTTTTAAGGCAATAAGCACCCTCGACTCAATGGTGGGATATCGGAGCGACCACTATCTCCTATTTGGCCGGCCAGCCGCCCGACTTGATGATCTAGCCAACTTTTTGCCGGCTCGTCTTTCCCTCATCATTTTATCTCTAGGAGCGCTTCTCAGTGGCGAGAAAGCATGGGCAGGATGGAAAATCTCCAGGCGTGACCGGCTGAAACACCTATCACCCAACGCCGGCCACTCTGAGAGCTTTGTAGCTGGGGCCCTTGGTATTAGACTGGGAGGGCCTACCGTATACCAAGAAAACAGAGTAGACAAACCGTGGTTGGGCGATGGGGATGAGGAGGTAGGCCCGGGCCACATCCGGAGGTGCTGTCGGCTTATCTATAGATCTTCTTGGGTAGCGCTCCTTTTATTCTCTGCTAGTCTGTTGAGTATGTCGTTCTTTTTTTAGTAGAAGCCGACGGTGCAAGATGTAAGGTGCAAGGCACAAGGTCATTAGGTCGCCACAATGAATGACTATGAGTGAAAGCTAAGTTTAGTGACCTAACATTGCCCCGGACCTTATATCGCTATTCCTTTCAGTCAAAATTATTTTGAAAAAGTGTTTGAAAAGATAAGTGTATCTGTTACTGTTCCCTCGACCGAAAAAAGAAAACTTTGACGATGTTCTCGTGAGTACGAGTTGCCTAAACACTTCCATTCTGGTCGGGACAACCTGATGCTATTAGTGGGAATAGTTTTTTCTCACCTTACTGGGCCGACTGCCTGCCGCCGAAGCCATCAAAGCATGATTGAGTGAATATGAGTGCGGATACGATTGTTCTAGCTGCAGCCACCCTTGTAGGCCTCTATATGGCCGCCAATATTGGTGCCAATGACCTGGCCAATGCCATGGGAACCTCGGTTGGTTCTGGGGCTCTGACCATCCGCCGGGCTGTGATTATTTCCATTGTGGCCAACTTGCTAGGCGCCGTACTGGCCGGCGGTCATGTGACCAACACTATCAGCAAGGGCATGATCAACCCGGATTTGCTTGCAGGTGCGCCTGACAAACTAATGCTTGGTATGTTTGCCGCCTTACTTGCAAGCGGCATCTGGGTCCATTTGGCCACGGTATTTGGAATGCCAGTTTCCACTACCCATTCGATAGTGGGAGCTGTGGTGGGTTTTGGAATGCTCAGTGTTGGTGTCGGGGCCATTTCCTGGGGTAAAATTATTACCATCGCAATTAGCTGGATTGTCTCGCCGCTTTCTGGTGCAATTATCGCCGGGGGCATTTATTATCTAATACGCGAGAAAGTTCTCAGGGCAGATGCCCCTGAGTCTGTAGCGCAACGGTGGGCACCTTACCTGATCGGTGTCGTTCTGTTGACAATTATTCTGTCTTTTATTTTTAAAGGTCTCAAGAATCTACATCTCGACCTCGGCTTCGGCCAAGCCCTGCTCATTGCAATTCCTTGCGCGGCAGGAGGTGGATTAGTTGGCTCCGCGTGGCTGAGGGCTCTCCTTGGCCGACGGAAACTAAAGGAGAACATACAACACGACTTCTCACCACTCCAGGCTTTCTTTGCTTATCTCCAGGTGTTGACTGCATGCTACGTAGCGTTCGCTCATGGGGCCAATGACGTGGCCAATGCTATTGGCCCCCTGGCGGCCATTTTCTCGGTGGTCAAGACCAAAAGTGTGGCCATGCAGGTGGAGGTATCAATTTGGATGCTAGCTATAGGTGGAATTGCCGTAGGTGGCGGCTTATTTGCCTTTGGTGGCAGGGTAATGGAGACTGTTGGCGGCAAGATTACCGAGCTAACTCCGGTACGGGGGTTTTGCGCCCAGTTTGGCGCAGCCACCACAATTCTGGTATGCTCAAGGCTGGGGCTCCCCGTTTCCACTACTCACGTACTGGTGGGTGCCGTAGTAGGGGTGGGTTTTATGCGCGGCATGGGATTTCTTGACATGAGACTGTTGCGCAACATCGGCTCTTCTTGGGTCATTACCCTTCCGTTTACGATGGTCTTGACCATGGTGTTATACAAACTTTTAACTTTATTCTTTCTTTAATAACGTTTACCTCTATCGGGAGGTATGTCCATGAGATTCTCATTCCTTTCTCTTTTTTTCGAGTCACCTTTCAAAAAGCTCAAAGACCACGCCGACAAGGTAAAAGAATGCGCCTGGATGTTTAAGCGGGCGGTGGAATGTTATGTCGAGTTGGATTGCGAGGAGTTCGACAAACTCACCGAGGACGTGGCCAAGCTTGAAAGCGAAGCAGACTGGCTCAAGCGCAATCTCCGCAACCACCTGCCCCGGGGCTTGCTCATGCCGGTGGACAAGTTCGTTCTTTTAGACTGCTTGCGCGAGCAGGACAATGTGGTGGATAGCGTGGAGGAAGCTCTGTACTGGCTCTCGTTCAAACCCGAAGGGGGGATCGCGGAGGAGCTGATTGTCGATTTCTTGCACCTTGTTGACGCTGTCATTCCGTGCATTGAGAAACTCCCTGACATGGCGGAACAGGCCATTGTCTACTTCAAGAGCAGTACCGAAAAGAACCGCGATAAGCTAAAAAGCATCATCGGTGATATCCATCAGGCCGAAAAGGAGGCAGACCACCTGGAACATGAGCTCAAAAAACAGGCCTTTGCCGTGTTGAAAGACCCGGTGGACATCTTCCATGTTGTCCGGTTGGTGGAAATTATCGGCAGCATCGCAGATGATGCCCAAAATGCCTCGGACCGCATGCGCACCATGATTGCTAGGTAGGTCATAACGCTTCGCGTCAGTTACCTTTCTGCCCCCCACTATGCAGGGAAAGACCAGGTTTCCAGAACTCTGATGAGCTTTCCTTGACAGCTGCCGACATCCTATGTGATATTTGGTCTCTACTACTCCTTGCTTCACCTGTCGAGATTTATTTTTCCTCTGATCTATTGCCCTCGTGGTCGTCTAAGAGGAGGAAGCGATGAAGAGATTTCTGATCGCGGTGTCCGTCCTGGTATTGATCTTTTCTTTGGCCTCGGTTCCGGCTGAGGCGAAATCTCTAGCTGCTATCATAAAAGAAGGTAAGATCGTAATCGGTGTCAAAGCCGACTACCCACCCTGGAGTGCCATTAACGAGAAAAGTGAGTTCGAGGGCTGGGAGATTGATCTGTGCCACAAGCTCGCAGAGTATCTTTTCGGTGATCCAAAAAAAGTTGAGTTCGTGGCGGTTACCCCAGAAAGCCGAATCAAGTTGCTAACTTCTGGGAAAATCGACATCATCTGGGCGACCATGGGTATAACCTCTCAACGAGCCGAGAAGCTGCAATTCTCCATTCCCTATTTTGAGTCAGGTGTTCGTCTCTTGGCAAAAAAAGGGTCGGCGATCAATTCCATTTACGATCTCAAGGGCAAGAAGGTGATCACCATCAAGGGAACCACCGGAGCTCAAGCCCTGGCTGAACTGGTTCCCGGTGCCAAGCAAATAAAGTTCACCAAGACTTACGAGGCCATACAAGCTTTGAGAAATGACCAGGGTGTTGCCTTTGCCCAGGATGATCTATTTGTATTCACCATGGCCCTTTACAACCCCGACCTTGAAGTGGTCGGCGAACACTTCAATACCACTGATTGGGGGGTTGGCATCCGCAAAGGTGAGGATGACGTCAAAGCCTTCGTGGATGTGTCCCTCAGACTTATGTATGAGTCAGGCTATCTCCAGGATTCTCTTCGCAAGTGGTGGGGAGGCGGGGTGCTTGATGAATACCTGAGAAGAATTGAAAAGGTTTTCCAAGAATAGCTTCGCCACCTCCCGGTGGATGAGCAACCCCTTCTATACCGTAATCTCTCATACTGAAAACAACCCAAGACTGAAGTCCAGGCGAAGATCTGGCTATTTGCTGCAATGACATGATATACTTGCGACTCATAGGTACCAACTATTCCCAAGGAGGAAAAAATGATACAGGAGCGAAACCTTAGTATTCCAGGCGGTTTGACTGGAGCTCTATTGGGCCTGGCAGCCGAGTTGGCACTGGAGGAAATAACCGGCATGGAGATTGTGAGCGGGTTGCTCGCCGTGATCGGTGCCGGTTTTGGTTTGATAAGGATTGATCGTCGCATATACGAAGCCACAGTCAATCTGGTAAACCGGATACCGGTGGAGCCCACCTCTGACTATCGAGATGTTTTAGAACAAATAGATGAGATGTCCATTGAGCTCCCCGAGCTGCGAGAGAGCTTCGTTAAGCTCATACGCGCAGGGATCGAAGCACAAAGGGCTTGAGGTAGATGGTCGGACTTAACTCCCTGTTCAAGCTCTTTCGCAAGACTTTCGCACCGAAGTTTGAAGGCCGAGGATTTCTTCCGCGTCGCTATTACTTGCATAGAGCGCTTGAGGCTCTGGATGAGGACGACATTGACGAGGCCGTGCGGATGATTACCTTGGCCGGGCAGGACAAAAAGAAGAGCGCTCGGTGGCGCCTGGTCTGTCAGCAAGTTATCTTCCGCTGCAGGGTCTTGACCTCTATTCATGAAAAACAGATGGACCAAATAAATACTGAACTGGAGATCTTCGGCAAGACGGAGGACATCCGCAACCTTTACCTGCGGTTGCAGGAGGTGGAACGCAAGGCGCGGGACATTCTCAAGAACTATGAACTGCGACTACTTGAGCAGTTAAGTGACTCCACTGCAAGCGTAGCTCAACCTTCCTAAACTTGCTAATAAAGGTTTTACGCTTCGATTGTATGTTAAGTAGAGGCCCCTTTTTTCTCTTGCTTTTTCCCACCGCCTTATAGTAGAGAAGAACACACATATCCGGGTACCCGAAAGGGTTTAATAGGGAATCCCGTGGAAGTCGGGAGCGGTCCCGCCGCTGTTATCGGGGACGAAAGCCGCAAATTCGCCACTGTCACGTTCGAGCGAGATGGGAAGGCGCGGCAAGTAGAACGATCCGAGAGCCAGAAGACCTGCCAGGTGCTAGTCGATTATAGGCCACGTGGACATGGCTGAGATTGACGATCCTTAAGGACAAAGTAAACTGGGTGCAATCCTTAAGCTGGAGACAGCTTAAGGATTTTTTTTGGCACCAACCTCAACCCCCACTTTTCCCGAGGGCGCCTGCCGTGGGCAGACGGCAGGTGTCCTTGGGATTATTTAAGAAAGGAGAGAGAATATGAAAAAAGGGTTAATAGTCTACCTTGTCGACAGTGATAGCCTTCCTGAAACTTTTGATGCCGATGATGCGCTGTCCCAGCTATCCTTGTCGTGCGATCAGTCGATTTTAGCTGCTTCCGACATCGGCTTCTATGACATTCCTGAGGCCTGGCATTTGATGCTGACGCGGGGCATGCAGAATATTTCCTGCGTCAAAGGACGGTTCAATGAATCTGGAGAGATTGAACTCTATGGGGAACCCCTGCGGTTGTGTGGGTAGTAACGATTGCAGATTTGTCCTTCGGACTCCCACCCTTCGGGCGGGTTCCCGGTTTGGGAATGCGGATTGTGGAATTCAAATTCGGTTTCTGCTTTGCATTTTATTTTTTTCAATCCGAAATCCGAAATCCGAAATTACCCTTACTGCATTACTCCACTACTCCATGGTCTTGCATAGATTGTCATCAGCGGCTATATGAATTAGAATTCCTTGGAATATGGTATCTGCTTCTGACGAGGGCTTTGCGCTTATGAACATGACCTGGGACAATGAGGCTGAAAAGACACTTCGCCGCGTTCCATTTTTTGTTCGCACCAAGGTGCGCAAGAAAGTGGAAGAAGAGGTTGCCGCTGCCGGCCGCAATCGCGTTACCCGGGCTGATTTGGAAAAGAGCAAGAAAAACCACTTGAAACGTCTTAGCGAGGGAGTCAAAGGCTACAGCGTCGAGGCCTGTTTTGGCTCCAGTGGCTGCCAGAACGCTGTAATCACTTCAGCGGACCTGGTTTCCAACCTTGAAAGTCTGCTGGAAAAGGCAGACCTGCTCAGCTTTCTCCGTTCACAATTGGGCGACCATGTGAAGTTACATCACCAGCTTCGTGTAACTCTGGCAGACTGTCCCAACGCTTGCTCCCAGCCACAAATCAAAGATATCGGTATTATCGGCCAGGCCCAGGTTTCTTGTGAGCCCGAGGAGTGCACTGCTTGTGGTGAGTGTGAGGCTGTCTGCCAGGAATCAGCCATAATATTAGATGACGGATTTCTGCTGTCCATAGAGGAAGACCTCTGCGTTGAATGCGGTGTTTGTGCCCGGGTGTGCCCCAGCAGCGCAATTAGCACCACAGCCAACAATTACAGAGTTCTGGTTGGTGGCAAGCTCGGTCGCCACCCTCAACTCGCCCGTGATCTAACCAACGGTCTCGATGCTGAGCAGGTACTGAACCTTGTTGGAGTTATTGTCAATTTCTACAAAGCCAACGTCAAAAGTGGGGAACGATTAGGAGCGCTCATCAATAGAGTGGGATGGGAAAAATTCAAGGGCGCCGTGTTATAGAGAAAGAGAATGGCTTGCTGATGTGAGATGTGAGATCTGGGATGTGAGATGTTCAAACAAGTCTCTAGCACACATTTCATATCCCAAATCTCAACCCACTACGAAATCCTACCAAATAGCCTCTCTTAACGTTTGCTCCAAAGGGATTGGGGTAAGATCCAGAAGTTCATAGAAAGGTTTCTCGTCGCAGGTGCTGCCCTCCAGCAGCATGGTGATCTGATCTGTGGTGAGGGGATATCCAGGAGCGTGCTGGAGCGCGGAAGTGGCCAGTCGTAAGGGCAGAACCGGCATGTGAATCTTTACGATGGACTTACCCATCACCCGGGCCAGAGTATCCATGATTTCATCGAAAGTTACGTTGTCGGGACCGCCCACGTCCAGCGTCTGATCCTTAGCGGTTTCCGGGTCAAGCCCCTTCTCGAACCCTTGAACTACTGTGGTAACGCTAACCGGCTGAAAACGGTATTGGCCATCCCCGATGATGGGAACCACATACTTCTTTACCATATCCCCGAACATCTTTATCGCTTCCCCACCCCTGCCAAAGATTAGGGAAGGCCGAAAGATAGCGTAGTTCAGCCCGCTCTGACGCACGAGCTCTTCAGCGGCGAATTTGGTACGCAGGTATGGAGTGGGACCATCTTCCCTGGCCCCCAGGGCACTCATGTGAAGGAGCCGCGGAACCTCTGTTTCTTTGGCAGCTTCGATGACATTGGCCGTGGCCTCAGTGTGCAGCCGCTCAAAGGTAATGTCCTTATTTGGAAAGGCTCGGATGATACCCACCAGATGGATGGCCGCATCGCATCCTTTCATACCCTGAATCAGATCAGCACTTTCAGTAACATCACCTGTGATTACCTCTACCTTATCCGGTTCCTTCAACTTGTACTCCGAACCCGGTCGCACCAGAACTCGCACCTGGTGGCCCCGATCCAGAAGAGTATTTAAAACATGATTGCCTACAAACCCTGTACTTCCTGTGACAAATACCTGCATGGCAAGCTCCTATCCACTGGCAGCAAACTGGACAATTAAGAGGCGGACATACAAGTGCGCATAACGACTGGTTTTGCTGACCCGAACGCTGTCAGTGAAAACCTGCTGTGATGTGACAGGCCAAACGGTTAGCAGTAGATGGAGGCATTTTATAACAAGCCCCAAGATTAGGCAAGAGAGACAATTTGTAGCTAGTATAACAAACTTACAGGGATGGCTTGACCTTCAACGAGACCAGTCTTATGCTGTGGGCAAGATCCGCAGCTTCCTGCGAGGAGATTCCATCATATGATTACGTGGCTTGACATTTTGTTTCAGGTATTGATCCTTTTCTTTTCCGTGGTTCTCCACGAGGTGGCTCATGGTTATGCTGCACTTACCTTGGGTGATCCCACTGCTCGGGACGCCGGTCGCCTCACTTTGAACCCAATTAAACACATGGATCCTTGGGGTACCGTGTTTTTGCCGCTGTTTCTCATTTTAATACGCTCTCCCTTTCTGGTTGGCTGGGCCAAACCAGTGCCAGTCAATCCATATCTCATGAGAGATCCCAAACGTGGAATGATGTTAGTAGGTGCTGCCGGTCCCCTTGCGAATATCTCACTCATACTTTTATCTGCCATAGCACTGCGTGCCCTCCCATTCTCGGCGCCGCCGCTTCTTTTTGACCTATTTAAGTTCTGCTGCGCCATCAACATCATCCTCGCACTGTTTAATTTGGTGCCGGTCCCCCCCCTCGACGGTTCGAAGGTGGTCGCTGGGCTCCTCCCTCCTAAATTGAGGGATGCTTATGTGGGACTCGAGCGTTACGGCATTTTTCTCATCATCGGTCTCCTCTACTTGGGCCTTCTTGATCAGGTGATCATACCTCTGTACAGGGTTATCTTTTATCTTCTGGTGCAGGCATGATGTTTAATCAGTCTGGTGGGACAGGCCTCCGTGCCTGTCAAAGGTAAGCGGGCAGAGACGCCCGCTCCACCAGCACAGAGGCCCGCTCCACCTGATTTGTTCTTTGATTATGGAAGAAGATCTTTGGTGGGGCAGGCGTCTCTGCCTGCCATCATTCTGATTCGCAAACCAATGGAGCCAAGGGGGGCACCATGACAAGGGACAAGTTCCTGAAATCACCGGTAGGACAGGCCTCTGTGCCTGTCACAACAAAAGAAAATAAAGAATTGGCGGAGCAGGCTTCTCTGCCTGGCCTCAATGAAGAACAAGTCTCAATCTATAGAAGAAAACTTCCTCATTGGAGGCAAGCCGGAGCCGTATATTTTGTTACCTGGCGACTTCATCCTTCACAACCTGAGCTGACTCCAGATGAACGGACTATCGTTGTTGCAGCATTGGAGCACTTCCAGAACGAACGCTATATACTATTTGCTCATGTGGTCATGGACAATCACGCCCATGTTCTCGTAAAACCCATTCATGAAAACGTTCTTCAATCCATATTGCACTCTTGGAAATCATTCACCGCTCTCCAAATGCAACGGCAATTTGGACGTCAGAGATCCATATGGCAGGATGAGTACTTTGATCGAATTGTGCGAGATGAAGAAGAGTTTCTGGAGAAGGCCCAATATATACTGAACAACCCTCAGAAACGTTGGCCTGAACGTGAAGAATATCCCTGGGTTGGATACTTCGATGATGCATCTGAATAATAGTAGGACAGACGTCTCTGCCTGCCTAAGGACCAGGTTTTAAATGTTGAATGAATTTTCTTACATTGGAGGATTGAGGCCACTTGACTGAAAGGTCCTGTCCATTGCAGCCAGTTGCCTAGATTTTTGTGGAGTTTGCTCAGTGGTCTGAACAAGGATTCCGTAGTAGGTCTTGATTCGGTCCACATATCTGACTGGTTCGGTTCCTCTAGCATACCCATGGGGCAAGTTGCGGTAATACTTCTTCTGACGCAGTAACGGCAGCATAGCACTCACATCCTGCCAGCTATTTACATCTTTCTCCTGTCTTGCAGCCAGCATTCTTGCGTCCTCAAGGTGCCCCCATCCTACATTGTAGGCAGCCAGAGCCATATATGTCCGATCCGGCTCTGACACTTCATCGCCAATTCGTTTGTGTATCTGAGCCAAGTAGCGGACACCACCGTAAATGGATTGGCGGGGATCTACCCTGCTTTTCACACCTAGGGTTTCTGCGGTCTTCTGAGTAAGCATCATCAAACCCCTGACCCCAGTGAAACTCACTGCATTTGGGTCCCAGTGCGATTCCTGATAGGACTGCGCTGCCACAAGCCGCCAATCCAACCCATGCTTTGCTGCGGCCTCTTCGAAGTGATCGCGGTACCGCGGTAAACGATGACGCACCCTGTTGTGGTATTGCACTAGATCCACATAATCAAAAACCTTGAGATGCCCATAGTAGTGTTGTTTGAGACGATGGAGCAAGGCAGAGGTTTCCGGCCGGGAGAACCATTTTTCAACGGCTGCCAAAAGGTGATTGTGTTGCGGATGCACGGCCCACGCCAGCCGCTGGCCTTCTTCAATCGCAAAGTGAATTCTTAGCTGGGGATAATAGCGCCGATTAACCGCAATGATGTTCGAATCAGCTATGGTGAGTGGTACTATGCCCTGCCAGACCATCTCTAGGATTTCCTCGGTCTCGTATCCCGAAACCGGCATCCACGACAATCCAGGATATTGCTGTTTGAGCTGCCCCAGCCGTTCCTCATATGAGGTGCCGGCATTTACCCATAAAGGATTACCAATGAGATCGTCCACATTTTCAGGTGACGGTCCTCCCATTCGCCCCACCACCTGCTGCTGGACTTCCATATAAGCAGGCCCGAATGCCACTTTTCGTCTTCTCTGTTCTGTGACGGTAAAGCCTGCGGTGATGAGGTCAGCTTCACCGCGAAGCAGGGAGGGGATCATTTGCTTGAAATTGTGGGTGACAACACAGACCAGCTTCACACCCAGATAGTCAGCGAAGGCTTTGGCCAGCTCGTATTCAAAGCCGGCAAATCCCATGGGGCCTTCGTAATAGCAGGTGGCATTGTTGCGGATAAGCACTCGGAGCTCGCCCCTGGCCTTTATAATCCCCAACTCATTCTGTGGGGTAAGCTGCTTACAACCTGCTCCAGCCACCAGAGCGAGACAAAGGACGGTCAAGCTCGCCAGTTTCATCCAGGTCATAGGAGTTGATTTCTTATCGGACTGTGCCATCACTACAGCCTTTACCCTAATGTTGCAAACCTACTCTGTGGAAAAACGCGCCAGAAGATTGCCCCACAATGCTAGAGCAAAATTCGTTCCGAGTCCTGTTGTAAGGTCTTGGCTTTACCGCCAGCCAAACTATTTTATCCCGTTTTTGCCAGCAAGCACAAGGCCTCCCGAAAAGCAGATCTATCAGATAATACTTCTTTCAGGCTTGTCAAGAGCTTAACCACCGTCAGCTTACGGTTTTTCGTTGACCCTCTGCAGGTTACGAAAAAAATCCTATTAATTCAAGTAATTATGCGCCACGGTGCCGGCTACTAATATTTCCGACGCAAGTGTATAATTGTATACCACAAGCGACCATTGGCAACCCACAATATTCTACTTCACCAATACGACGCGAAGATCCATGACATTGGTATTGGTCGGACCAGTGATCAGCAGGTCATCGAGGGGTTGAAAAAAATGGTATGAGTTGTTTGCCGCCAGGAACTCTCTTGGATCTAGTCCTTTAGCCAGCGCCCGGGCTACGGTGTCACCATCCACCACTGCCCCGGCGGCGTCAGTGGGGCCGTCTGTACCATCGGTACCGCCGCTAAGCAGGCAAACCCCTTTTAGCCCCTCAAGTTCTAGAGCTGCAACAAGAGCAAATTCCTGGTTTCGTCCACCTTTTCCTTCGCCTTGGACCACCACCGTTGTCTCTCCCCCAGAAATGAGGCAGGCAGGCCGAACCACAGGATGTCCGCTCATAACAATTTCTTTAGCGAGGGCCGTGTGAAAGCGAGCTGCCTCCGTTGTATCACCCTCGATCAATGAAGAGAGAATCAGGCTCGTATAACCAAGCTTCTCCGCTTGTTTTGCGGCAGCCTTTAACGCTTGCATATTGGTTCCCACCAGGATGGATAAATTCCGCGAAAATATTGCTTCATCCGGCTTCGGCGTCTCCGGAACCTTTCCTTCTATTCCTTCTTCCAGGTGAGATTTCACCGAAGCCGGCAATGTGTCTTTGAGAGCATAGCGATCCAAAACTTCCTGACATTCCTTGTAGGTGGTGGGATCACCCACAGTGGGTCCCGAAGCAATCACGTCCAGGGGATCCCCAACAACATCAGAAAGGATGAGAGAGATCAAAGTAGCCGGATGTGCCAACCGTGCCAGTTGCCCCCCTTTGACTTGAGACAGGTGCTTTCGTACCGTGTTCATCTCTTGAATAGATGCTCCCGACTTCAGAAGCAGGTTGGTGGCGGCCATTTTCTCAGCCAGGGTGATCCCCTCTACCGGCATGGGAAGGAGAGCTGAGCCGCCCCCAGAGAGCAAAAAAAGTACCAGGTCTTGTCGCCCCAGTTTTTCCACCAGGCTTACCAGTTCTTGGGTGGCTCGCCAGCCATTTTCATCTGGAGTGGGATGTCCTGCCTCCAATAAGCGGATTTTTTCAAGCGGTGCCAAGTGGTCATACTTGACAATGACCAGCCCACCGCTAAGCCGGTCCTCCAGCACTTCCTCCACTGCCTGAGCCATTGCCGCAGAGGCCTTGCCCGCGCCTATGGCCCAGATTCCTTCAAAGTCCTCCAGATCCAGTTCTTGCTCGCCAAGCAAAAGCGTATTTCCCTCCAGGGTCAGAAACCGCTTGACGGCTTCACTCGGGTCTACAGCACGCAGTCCAGCTTCGAAAATTTGTCGGGCCTCTTTCTTGAGATCCGTTCGCATGGTAAGCTCCCTCATAGTGGAAATCTAGGTTGCGTTTAGCAAAACACCGTTTTTTATTGAATCCTTTTCGTTGCCTTTCCCTCATTACATGCGGTCCGTTGTTCCGCCTCCGGCGGATCCGTTGTATTAGAATTGTCCCATAGGTTAATCCTTCCTTAAACCGTTTACCATTTAATATTCTATTGGAAAATATGCAAACTAAATCTAATCTGCGCTCTGTGCGCTATGTGTAGAACGTATCGAGTTAAGAACACAACGGACCACTGACAAACTTTATTTGACAGTGCTCGCACCTGCCAAGTAGAATCTCAATTGTTTTAACCACATTGCCGGCAATCTATTTGTACACTCGTAAAGGGTTTCTGGAGGTATGTAATATGGAAGATTGTATCTTTTGCAAAATCATTCGCGGTGAAATCCCTTCAGCAAAAGTTCTCGAAACCGAGACTGTCCTTGCATTTCTGGACATCAATCCGGTAAGCAAGGGTCACACCTTGGTAATCCCCAAGGCTCATTACGACACTTTTCCTGAAATGCCAGCAGACGTAATCGCTGCATTGGGCCAAGCTCTGCAAAAGATCGGCGAGGCTGTCAAATCCAAACTCAATTCTGCAGGTTTTAACATTTTGCTAAATAATGACCGCGCTGCAGGCCAGCTCATCGATCACTCTCACTTTCACCTGATTCCCAGAAACGTTGGGGATGGCGTCATGGCCTGGCCTCCGGTGCGTCCTTACGCAGAAGGTGAAATGGAAGCGGTGCGTGCAGCGCTGGAGAGTGCGGTATAAGAAGGGGCGTAAGACCTAAGAGGTCTCACGACCAGTTGGAGGTTAGAGGTTTGAGGCACAAGAAGAATACTTTTGCTGGCTTATTTCTTCTGCCTCCAACCTTAAGGCCCGCAGGGCCGCTCCTCCAGCCTCAAACTGGCCTGAAAGGCCCTGCTTCGCGCCTGTACTTATCTGGCAACGCCAAATACCTCTCGCCCTCCTGAACTTTACCTCTTTTGATACAGCCTTCTCCATAAATCTGACATTTACGCTGCAGGGTCTTCCAGGTCCAGTCGTATTGCTCCGGCGAGAGTCTGCCGCTGTTAAGGAGCTTCTCTAGGGCCTCTATTCGATAGCGATCTATCCCTTTTCTGGGCAGACAACTGATCAGGGTGGCCGCCCCGCTTTATCACCAGTGGCTCAGGTAGTAACACCACCGGATAATCAACTGCGACTCGCAGCCAAAGATCATAGTCTTCGGCCATGGGCAACTCTTCGTCAAAATAGCCCACCTTTTCTAGAAGCTCCCGTCTCATCATCACCGCAGAAGGGCTTACCAGGCAGAGCTCCAGACTGCGCTGAAAAATATCCCCCGCCGGTTTCTGATGGTGTTTTCTTGGATTGACCCGGCGGCCATTTCTCCACCAGATCTCTTCTGTCTGGCAAATGTGAATCTCCGGGTTTTCTGTCATGTATTTATGTTGAACCTGTAATTTAGAGGGGAGCCACAGGTCATCTGAATCCAGAAATGCAATCAGTGGAGCAGTGGAAAACTTAATCCCGCGATTTCGCGCAGCGCTTACTCCTGCGTTTTCCTGCTGGTAATTTTTGAGACGCGAGCCGTAGGCAGAAAGCCTTTCCTCGGTTTCATCGGTGGAGCCGTCGTTAATGACTATAAGCTCGAAATCCGTCATGTTCTGAGCCAGAACCGACTCCACAGCCTCAACCACCATGGATACACGATTATAAGTGGGGATTATTACGGAGATTTCAGGAGACATTAAGCAAATGCCTAAAGTGAGCTAAAGTGTCTAAAATACTCAGAGTTCGGTCATTGGCGGCCGCAATCCCACATCTCAAATCTCTTAAAGGCCATGACCCAAGAGTTGATATATGACCGCTAGCCCACCAGAAAGATAGAAGCTATTTTCCACGAGTGTTTCGAAGCGGAGGCTACCCGGACGCAGCAACTCTCGCCTGTGTACGAACAGAGATAAACCCATATAGCAGCAGGTAATCAGCAGAATATAGCTGAAACCTGTAGCCAACCCGAGGAAGGGTGCCACCACGAACGCCAACGCCAGACCGAAGACCAAATAGACCAAGAGCCGTCTGGTACGCTTTTCACCTATAACAATCGGCAGAGTCTCCTCGCCGACGAGTCGATCCCCTTGGATGTCGACAATGTCAAAGAGGGCCGAGCGTAGAAAAACGAGAGCAAAAACTGCAACGAATGCAAACAACGCCTGAACATTCAGATGGTTACCTTCCCGCAAAGCCGGCAGCAGAGTAGCTACAACGCTCCAGCCGCCAGCGACAAAAATAGTTTTGGATGCGGGAACATCTTTTAGCTTAGCTACCCGAACAACTTTAAGCCAGCTTTCCGGGAAAATACGCACACTGTACAGGAGTCCTAGTCCGGTCATAGCCAGCAGTGCAAAGAATACGCTCTTGCTTTGAGCATTAGCGATAATGAGGGCAGCAATTACTCCACTCAGACTGGCTAGGAAAAAGCCAAACTTGTAACGCTCATAAAGGGCGGCACGGGAAGGATAGTTAAAGCGCGACGCCTTGTCCGCATAGCGGTTGAGCACATGCATGGCAAATACATAGAAAAAAGTTATGAAGAAATCTGCAAGCCTGGGTTTAATTCCCTGAAGCACAGCTGCCGCATAGCTTAAACACCCTGCACCGCCTGCCACGTAAAGATTGCTTTGCAGAAAAAACCGCAAGTAGTGCTCAAAATTCCTGGACAGCGGCCTCACTCCTCTAGGTTGTATGCTCTCCAGCTTGTGCACAACTCTCCTGAGCAGCCAGTGGGGCGTCGAGGCGCCGGCGGTAACACCAACAATCTTTAGGTCCTGCAAGCGCTCCCGATCCAGTTCCTCTTCAGTCTCAATATGAAAAGTCGGAATACCTGTAGCCGCGGCTATCTCGGCCAATCTCTTGGTATTTCCACTATGGCGACCGCCCACTACCACCATGGCATCCACTTCGTTGCAGAGGGCTCGCACCTCTTCCTGACGATTATGAGTGGAGTCACAGATGGTATTGTAAACAATGGTCTCGGGATAGCGTTCTTCTAAAAGACCAGCTATGGTCTTAAAAGCACGCTCATCCTGGGTGGTTTGCGCCACCACCAGAAGCTTGTCCGTCGGGGGGAGTCGGTCTACCTCTTCAGGTGTATTCAGGACGTGAGCTCTTCCATTGGCAAAACCTTTTAGCCCGATTACTTCAGCATGGTTGTCATCGCCGACGATAACTATATCGTAACCTCTCAGTGAATGTTTTTTAATGATTCCCTGCACCTTCCCGACTCTGGGACAAGTGGCATTAATAATCCTAAAACCTTTCTCCTTAATTGCTTTTCGTTCCTGGGGAGGAATACCATGGGCTCTTATGGCTATGCGGCCTCCCTCCTCGGCCTCTGTCAAATCCTCGGAACAACGGATCCCTCGTCTCTCCAAGATCTCCAAAACTTGATTGTTGTGAATGAGAGGTCCATAGGTATGAATAATCTCGTCCGGTTGGAGGTCCCTGGCGGCATTCAGCACCATATCCAAGGCGCGCCGCACCCCCATACAAAAACCAGCATTTTTAGCTACTTTTACCTTCACCAAATCTCCTATCTCTCGCCCGAGCCCCTGCGGGCTCTGTGAGAGATAATAATTTCACTCTTCCAGAGCTGCAAAAAAATCCTCACAAAATTTGATCATGTCCTCCAGGTGCCTACAATCACTCAGAGAAGCACGCAAACGTGCACTTCCACGTAGCCTTTTACTATACCACATTAGCCGAGAGCGAACACCGGAGAGTGACTGGCGGCCATGGAGCGACTCTTCATAGAGTTCCAGGTGGCGTCGCACCACATCCAATCGTTCTTGCGGCGTGGGGCTAGACAACGGTTGTCCTTTTGTCAGTTGCCTGGCCTGCTTAAAAATCCAGGGGTTACCCATTGCTCCACGGCCAATCATTACCCCGTCACACTGCGTCAGTTTCCTCATTTTTTCAACATCTTCCGGGCGGGTTACGTCTCCATTGCCAATCACCGGAATATTTCACAGCTTGCTTTGACTCTGGCAATGAGAGGCCAATCCGCAGATCCAGAAAATCCTTGCCTTGCTGTACGCGGATGAATGGTTATGGCATCCGCACCCGCATCCTCTGCAACTCTGGCCACCTCCAAGACGTTGATCTTGGATTGACTCCAGCCGGATCTAGTTTTCACCGTAACCGGAATGCTCACAGCCTGCCGCACTGCATCAACCAGGATTGCGACTGTTGCTACATCTCGAAGGAGGGCAGCGCCCGCACCCTGGCGCACTACTTTCGGTACCGGACATCCCATGTTCAAATCGATGATGTCGGCCCCCTCATCCGCAGCTATGCGCGCAGCTTCTGCCACTACCTTGGGATTTGAGCCGAAAAGTTGGATGGCCAGCGGCTTTTCCTCTGAATGGCTTTGGAGAAGCATCTTGGTGCTGGCCTTATTTCGCACGAGCCCCTCTGAACTCACCATCTCTGAGGTAACCAGGTCAACATCGAAACTCTTTGCTATCCTGCGGAAACTCAGATCAGTAATCCCCGCCATGGGGGCGAGGATGAGACCTTGCCCCCAGTTCAATGCTCTCCGATTTTAAGTTTTGTCTCTTTATTCACTTCTAAGTACTTCTCTCACTAATAACCATCCAGTATGCAGAAAACCTGCCAGATCTGACCTTAGAGCTTGCACCTCTTTTGTCAACAATAATCTTAGATTCGCCCGGGGTAAAGAGCAACTCCACAAGAAGCGCGTCCATACCCACTCGTCATTCAAGCTAATTTTGATCTCCGACCTCCGACCTCTGCCTTCCGTCCTCTGACTCCTGGATTCTCGCTCCTTTACCTTACGCCTTGCGCCCTACGCCCTAGCTACTCTATGCTCTATGCCAAAACCCCTCGACAGAGGGCTCCATTTTTGTTATAAAACGCCCGGAAGTGCCAAGCTCACTGGTGGGGCTCCCGGACTTCAAATCCGGTGTGGGGCAGTGAAGGCTGTCCCAGGTGGGTTCGATTCCCATGCACTTCCGCCACCTACTGCAAAGAAAACCCCGGAAATAATACCCGGGGTTTCTTATTTGCAGAATTCTTGCTCTATCACCA